>ERZ1027044.145-NODE-145-length-43886-cov-8.243070_pt1 | contig 43886 bp, 33 predicted proteins | sample MGYA00519433_ERZ1027044 | MGnify/ENA primary metagenome ERZ1027044 (study PRJEB26926, sample SAMN06164589) | human gut metagenome | biome: ENVO:00009003; feature: ENVO:2100002; material: ENVO:00002003 | host: Homo sapiens | place: USA | collected 2012 ... | reverse complement strand
AACGAATATAATGCACTGAAAGAGCGCTACCCGGATGCTCTGGTCGGCTATGAGCAGTACGGAAACTTTGAGTTCTACGGCGAGGATGCAAAGCGCATTTCGGAACTTCTTGGCAGCAAGCTGCTGGAAAAGGAAACCGCACTCGGCAAGGTTGAGGTATCTGGTTTTCCGCGTGAACAGTGGGTTTCACAGGCAATGAAGCTCTGGAAGCAGGGGGAGAGTGTCTATCTGTCCGGCCAGCAGGAAGATGGAACCCATGCGCAGACAAAGTATTTCCGCAGAGAGGAATACTTACCGATTAACACAACCATCGAACTGGAAGATAGAGAGTTCCGTGTGGATTCGGTCAACTTTGAACAGGGAACGGTCAGTTTGCAGGACATGACCCTTGCGAAAGAAGCCCGGTATCCGATCTTCCGAACGGAACCACTGGAGTACATTCGGCATTTATATGAACAGGCAGATGTACCGATGGAAGAAGCGGTGGAAATCACAGTCTTTACGGCTCTGCATAATGCTGGTGTGGCTTACGAGGATTTTTCCCCGGAGCAGATGGATGTGATCTATTCGGTGGCAGAATCGGGTGGCGAGTTGGAAGAACTGCTGAATCCCGACTTTCCGCCGGAACAGATGCAGCTGATCGCAGATGTGCAGAACCGAACGGATGCCATTAGCCGCGCAGCGGCAGAGGAAGCCCTTGAACCGCTGACGCAGCAGCCTATGACCCCGGCAGAGGTCAACCATGCACGGCGGCAGCACAATCTTCCGCTGGACAGCGGTGCGATAGAACTGCCTGCACAGCCCAAACAGGAGCCTATGAACTTCCGTATTACGGACGATGATCTCGGCGCAGGAGGGCCGAAAACAAAGTATAAAGCCAATGTGGAAGCCATTCGGGTGCTGCAAACGCTGGATGCAGAGCAGCGGCAGGCCACAGCGGAGGAACAGGAAATCCTTTCCCGGTATGTGGGATGGGGCGGCATTCCGCAGGTGTTCGATGAAAACAACGCAGAATGGTCGAAAGAGTATGCCGAACTACAGTCCCTGCTCACGGCGGATGAGTATAAGGAAGCCCGCGCCAGTACGCTGAATGCGTTTTACACTTCTCCTACGGTCATCAAGGCAATGTATGAAGCTCTGGGCAATATGGGATTGTCCAAAGGCAATGTGCTGGAACCGTCCTGTGGTGTCGGCAATTTCATGGGTCTGGTGCCGGACAGCATGGAGAAGATTCAGATGTACGGTGTGGAGCTGGACAGCATTTCAGGCCGCATTGCACAGCAGTTGTACCAGAAAAACAAGATTGCGGTGCAGGGCTTTGAAACAATGCAGTTCCCGGACAGCTTCTTTGACTGTGTTGTGGGTAACGTACCGTTTGGTAATTACAAAGTACCGGATAAGCGGTATGACCGCCACAATTTCCTCATCCACGATTATTTTATCGCCAAGAGCCTTGACCTTGTGCGTCCGGGCGGCGTGGTAGCGGTGGTAACGTCCAGCGGTACGATGGATAAGAAGGATTCCTCTGTCCGTGAATACCTTGCCAACCGCGCTGATCTGGTCGGTGCGATTCGTCTGCCGAACAATGCGTTCCAGCGCAATGCCAACACCAGCGTGGTTGCTGACATTCTGTTCCTGCAAAAGCGTGACCGTGCAGCGGTGGAACGGGCTGACTGGGTAGACCTTGGCGAAACACCGGAAGGCTACTCCATTAACCAGTATTTTGCGCAGCATCCTGAGATGGTGCTGGGGGAGATCACCACCGAAAGTACTCAGTACGGCAAACAGGAAACCACAGTCAAGCCTATCGAGGGTGCAGACCTTGCCCAGCAGTTGAAGGAAGCGGTCAGCAGCATCCATGCTACCATCACGGAGCCGGAAATCTCCGACGATGAACTGGATGTGCAGGAAGAACCTATCCCGGCAGACCCCAGCGTGAAGAATTTCAGCTTTACGAACGTAGATGGGCAGATTTACTACCGCGAAAATTCCTTTATGAACAAGGTGGAACTGCCTGCCGTAACTGCAGAGCGAGTGCTGGGCATGATCGCTCTGCGGGAAACCACCCGGAAACTGTTGGATTGTCAGCTGCATGATGGCTCGGATGCGGAAGTACAGCTTTTGCAGAATGACCTGCTGAAGCAGTACAAAGCGTTCACGGCACAGTACGGCCTTATCAACAGCACCGCCAACAAACGGGCGTTCCGGCAGGACAGCAGTTATTGTTTGCTGGCATCACTGGAAATTTTGGATGAGGAGAAGAACCTCAAACGATTGGCTGATATTTTTACCAAACGTACCATTCGTAAGCCGGAACCTGTTACCTCGGTGGACACGCCAAGCGAAGCCCTGGCACTTTCCATTGGAGAGAAAGCAAAGGTGGATGTGCCGTTCATGGCGCAGCTCTGCGGTAAATCAGAGCAGGAAGTCACGGATGAACTGGCAGGTGCGATTTTCCGAAATCCTGTGACACAGCAGTGGGAAACCTCGGATGAATACCTGTCTGGCAATGTTCGTGAAAAACTGGCCACAGCAGAAACCTTTGCGGCAAACCATGCGGAATATCAAATCAATGTGGATTACCTGAAACGGGTACAGCCGAAGGATTTGGATGCTTCGGAAATTGAAGTGCGGCTGGGTGCAAACTGGGTAAAGCCGGAGTACATCACGCAGTTTATGAAAGAAGTGTTCAAGACACCGAACTACTATGCCGGGATTGACATTAAGGCAACCTATTCCGAAATTTCTGGTGCATGGAATATTTCTGGCAAGTCGCTGGATCGCGGCAATCCGCTTGTCACCAACACTTACGGAACCCTGCGTGTCAACGGCTATAAGCTGCTGGAAGATGCGCTGAATCTCCGGGATACCAAAATCTACGATACGATTCACGATGCGGATGGCGACCATCGTGTGCTGAACAAGCAGGAAACCATGCTTGCACAGCAAGCGCAGGAATCCATTCGGGAAGCGTTTAAGCAGTGGATTTTCAAGGATTTAGACCGCCGTGAGGATTTGTGTGCAACCTACAATCGGATTTTCAATGCGATTCGTCCTCGTGAGTACGATGGCAGTCATATCCGATTCGAGGGCATGACCCCTGAAATCTCCCTGATGCCGCACCAGAAAAATGCCGTAGCGCACATTCTGTACGGCAACAATACGCTGTTGGCGCATTGCGTGGGCGCAGGCAAGACCTTCCAGATGATCGCTGCCGGCATGGAAAGCCGCAGGCTGGGCTTATCGCAGAAAAATCTCTATGTGGTTCCGAACCACCTCACGGAGCAGTGGGGTGCAGACTTTCTGCGGCTTTATCCCAATGCCAATGTACTGGTGGCAACGAAAAAGGACTTTGAACCCAGCAATCGTAAGCAGTTCTGCTCCCGCATTGCAACCGGCGATTATGATGCCATCGTAATCGGACATTCGCAGTTTGAGCGAGTGCCGCTTTCCCCGGAACGGCAGAAGGCTATTATCGAGCGGCAGATCGACGACATTACGCTGGCTCTGGCGGATGCCCGGAGTGAGGATAGCCGCAGTTTCACGGTCAAGCAGATGGAAAAAACAAAGAAAACACTGGAAGCAAAGCTGCAAAAGCTGAACGACCAGACGAGAAAGGATGATGTAGTTACATTTGAGGAACTGGGTGTTGACCGCTTGTTCGTCGATGAATCGCATTTTTATAAAAATATGTTTCTGTACACCAAAATGCGGAACATTGCAGGTATCGCCCAGACCGATGCACAGAAGTCCAGCGATATGTTTGCAAAATGTCAGTATCTGGATGAACTGACAGGCGGCAAGGGCGTGACCTTTGCAACAGGAACCCCGGTCAGCAATTCGATGGTGGAACTATACACCATTATGCGGTATCTCCAGTATGACACTCTGCAGAAGATGGGACTGAGCCACTTTGATGATTGGGCGGCATCCTTTGGCGAAACAGTTACGGCAATCGAGCTTTCCCCGGAGGGAACGGGCTACCGTGCAAAAACGCGCTTTGCCCGGTTCTTCAATCTGCCGGAGCTGATTTCTCTGTTCAAGGAATCGGCAGATGTGCAGACAGCGGATATGCTGAACCTGCCTGTGCCGCAAGCGGAGTACATCAACGAAGTGCTGAAACCGAGCGAAACACAGGAAGAAATGGTGAGTTCCTTTGCGGACCGTGCCGAGGCTGTACGCAACGGTAATGTGAATCCCAGATTCGATAATATGCTCAAGATCACCAACGATGGCCGAAAACTGGCACTCGACCAGCGGCTTATGAATGATATGCTGCCGGATGAGCCAGAGAGTAAGGTCAATCGCTGTGTGGACAATGCGTTCAAGGTCTGGGAAGAATCTGCGCCGGATAAGGGAACACAGTTGATTTTCTGCGACTTATCGACACCAAAAGCGGATGGCACATTCAACGTCTACGATGATGTCCGGGAAAAGTTGGTGGCGAGAGGTGTTCCCCGCGAGGAAGTGGCGTTCATTCATGAATATAACACGGAAACCAAAAAGGCAGACCTGTTTGCAAAGGTGCGCGCCGGGCAGGTGCGTATCCTGATGGGGTCTACGCCGAAACTTGGCGCAGGAACCAATATTCAGGATCGGCTGATTGCCCTGCATCATCTGGACTGCCCGTGGAAGCCGTCTGATCTGGAACAGCAGGAGGGACGTATTCTCCGGCAGGGAAATCGAAATAGGCAGGTGAAAATCTATCGTTACGTCACTGAAAATACGTTTGATTCGTATATGTGGCAGATTCTGGAAAATAAGCAGAAGTTCATTTCCCAGATCATGACTTCCAAATCGCCTGTCCGTGCCTGCGACGATGTGGACGATACCGCACTGTCCTATGCCGAAATCAAGGCACTGGCAACAGGCAATCCCTACATCAAGGAAAAGATGGATCTGGATATTCAGGTCAGTAAGCTGAAGTTGCTGAAAGCCAATCACACCAGTCAGATTTATAGCTTGGAATCGGATATTGCGCGCCGCTATCCGCGAGAAATCGCTGTGGCACAGGGTCAGATCGAAGCACTGAAAACCGATATGGAAGCGGCAAAACCACTTCTGGCGCAGGACAAAGACCACTTCTCTATGGAAATCAGCGGCAAGGTGTACACCGAACGCAAGGAAGCGGGTGCAGCCATTATCGAGGCTTGCAAGGCTTTGAAAGCGGCTGGCACCGAGGGCAGGATCGGCAGCTATGGTGCATTTGAACTGCATTCCCGGTTTGACAACTTTGATAAGGTGTTCCGCTTATCCATCAAGGGCGCATGGAACTATTCGATGGAAGTCGGCAAAGACCCGCAGGGCAACATTCTGCGTGTTACCAATGCACTGGCAGGCATCGAAAGAGCATTGCCACAGGTGGAACGCAGACTGGAAACCTTGGAACAGCAGTTGGCGCAGGCAAAGGAAGAAGCCAAACGTCCTTTTGCACAGGAAGCAGAATTGGCCGAAAAATCTGCGCGCCTTGCGGAGCTGAACTCTCTGCTCAACATGGATGAAAAGGGCAGTGAGGATGCACTGGGCGTGGACGAGGATGCAGCCGAAACCGAAGTGGCGGATAAGCCGCGCCAGCCTGTGAACTATGCAGGCCGCGTTGCGGAGCGTAGTGCGGACAATGTGCGGAAACCCTCTGTGCTGGCACAGCTTCATGCAAAGCAGGCAGAGCACACCGCAGAACCGCAGAAATCCCAGAAGCGGAAAAGTCACGATATGGAATTGTAAATAGGATAACCCCGTTAGATCTCTGCAAGGAATCTAACGGGGCATTTTTGAAAAAGGAGGGCTTTTGCTGACATTAACACCGATCAATTTGAAAACGGCAAACGCATTTGTGCAGCAGTATCACCGCCACCATAAGCCGACGCGAGGGCATAAATTCTCCATCGGCGTATCGGAAAATGGTGCGTTGGTGGGTGTTGCTATCTGCGGCAGACCTGTGGCGCGGCGGCTGGACGATGGTTATACGCTGGAAGTCAACCGTCTGTGTACGGATGGAACGCCGAACGCTTGCAGTATTTTGTATGCGGCGGCATACCGTGCAGCACGGGCCATGGGCTACAACAAAGTTGTCACTTACATTTTGGACACGGAAAATGGCAGTTCTTTGAAAGCTGCCGGGTATACCTGTGAGGGCAGAGCCGGGGGCTTGGAATGGAACGGCGCAAAAGCACCGAAACAGGCCGACCAGTATCCGCGCCAAATGAAAACACGATGGGTCAAGAAAAAGGAGGGCTTGCATGGCAGTTGACCGCAAACAGCAGATGAAAGAAATCACGGAACGGCTGGAGCAGGGCGTAAAGGACATTTTTACATCGGAAATGTACATGACGTACCTGCGCACGATGGTAAAATTCCACAATTACAGTTTTAATAACACGCTGCTGATCGCTATGCAGCGGCCTGATGCCACACTGGTGGCAGGGTTCAACGCATGGAAAAACAAGTTTAACCGCTACGTTAAAAAAGGAGAAAGGGGCATCCAGATCATTGCTCCGGCTCCCATCAAGGAAGTGGAGGAGCGCGAGAAAATCGACAAGGATACGGGTCTGGCGGTGCTGAACGAAAACGGTGAGCCGGAAATGGAACGTGTGGAGTATGTGATTCCGCGCTTCCGCGTAACAACGGTTTTTGATGTTTCACAGACCGATGGGGAACCGATTCCGTCGCTGGAAGTGAACGAACTGACGGCCAGTGTCAAAGACTATGCGCTGCTTACGGCGGCAATCGAGCAGGTATCGCCTGTGCCGATGCGGTTTACTGAAATCGCGGGGGAAGCCAAAGGCTATTACAGTGATGCCGACAAAGAAATCTGCATTCAGGTCGGCATGGGCGAGAGCCAGACCATAAAGACGATGATCCACGAAGTCGCTCATGCGATGCTGCATAACAGCGATTTCATGAAGCAGAACGGCGAGGAAAAAGACAGGCTCACGAAAGAAACCGAAGCGGAAAGCATTGCATTTACGGTCTGCTCGGCTCTGGGTATTGATACGTCCGATTATTCATTTCCGTATGTGGCAAGCTGGGCCAGCGGCAAGGAGATGAAGGAACTGAAAGATTCGATGGATACGATTCGATTGACCGCAGCTGACTTTCTGGAAAAGTTGGAAGCGGCGGTGGCAGAAAGGAGCGCAGAGCGCATGACAGCGATGCAGTATGCGGAAAAGCTGATTGCCGACAAGGAGCAGGAAATAACGATTTTCGATGATGAGCAGCGAAACCTCATCGTGAATTTCGCCTTTAAGCTGGATGATCGGGCCGCAACGGAAGAACTGGTGAACGCTCTGGCTGCTGCACTGGCCGAGGATGACAAAGAAGAAGTCAACCGTCTGATGTACGATGCGCAGGAGAAAATCGAAAATCTCCCGGATGGGATGATTGGTCTTGCAGAAATGCACGACTATGGCTATCTGAAAAATGATGTGCTGCCGCTGACGAAAGAAGGCGCACGGGAGTGGCATCGGCTGGGTGAGAGGATTTATCCGCTGTTCCGTGATGGAACGGCAGGTGATTATGTAAGCCAAGAGGGAATCGAGCAGCACGATGGTATTTTCGGCATTAAGGCAGACGCATGGGATGCGATTCTGCTGGAACAACGGGAAGATTTTGCAGAGGACGAGTATGCGCGCCCAGATTTTAAGCTGACCGTAATAAACCGTGAACAGGCTCTGCGGCTGTATGACGAGGGTAAGCAGATTTATCTTGTCCGCATCAGCCCGTGGCCGATTCTTGTCACGGCGCGAGAGGAAATCGAGCGCGGAAGTGATACCTTCCAGATTGCAATAGCAGATTTGGAACAGGAGCGGAACATGACAGAACAGGAAAATATGCTGCTGTATGGCAGCGAAAAGCAGCTCGGTATTTACCAGATCACTGCCCGTGACCCGGAACACGACTACCGTTTCATGGGACTGGATTTTGTGCAGAAGAAAGGCATAACGGTTGCTCGTGCAGATTATGACCTGATTTATACCGCGCCGCTTACGGAAAAGGATACGCTGAATGGCATTTATGAACGGTTCAATATCCAGCGTCCAGCAGACTTTACGGGCCATTCGCTGTCGGTCAGTGATGTGGTGGTACTCAATGATGGCAGTACAGTCAAAGCCTACTATGTGGACAGCATCGGCTTTGCTGAACTGCCGGAATTTTTCAAGGAAAGGAATATGGATTTGCAGAAAGAGAACCTTTTGAACGAGGAATTGCAGGAAATCGAAATCTTTGATAAGCCCGGTCTTTTCAGCAATGGCCGACTGCGGGATGAAGAAGTGCCGGAGGGCTTATATCGCTATGATCTGCGCGGTTCGGACTACGACCCCGGCCAGCCTGTCACAGTAGAGAAAACTGTGGTGGTGAACCATGCGGCATCTGTCCTGATGGCTGAAGAACTTGACCTTGGCGCAGACGGGCGGCTGGAACTTGGCGAGGAAGGGCTGAACTTCACAGGCGCAGAGTTGACCGTGCGGGAGTTTATGGAGGAACAGCAGCAGAAAAGGAACGGACTGATCCACGGCGATTCCGACCACATCGCAGTCGAGGGGCATATCGGCACATGGTATGCTGTTGATGAAACGGAAGTCGGCGGCGAAAAGTTCTTCCTGCTGGAACATGAGGAACACGGCGATATGGCGGCCTGCGTTGCAGTCAATGAGCAGGGCAAGCTGGTGGCAGAGGATTTGTGGAACGGCTTCGATGATGAATTTCTGGATGCGGTAAAAGAGTATCTTTCTGAAAAATGGAATATGCCGAATAAGGATGATGTGGTATCGGAGATCATTGAAAAGGCTGTGCCTGTGCCGGATAACAGCGCACAAGACTATTCGAATATGCCTGTTTACTATGAGCCGTTCAATTACGCCAAAGAGTATAATGAAGTGGATCTATACCGCACGTCCTATCGGCTCAACAGCGATTGCAAGCAGGCAATCCATGAAGCGATTGCAGACAACTATGATGGGATGCACCTTGGCGATAATGCAGTAAATCAGGTGGTGCAGCAGTACGGCTTGGAGCGCGTGGGCTACATTCTGGCAAACACTCTGCGCTACAAAAACTATGATGGCCGCTTTTCTGCCAGCAATCAGGAATGGGCAGAGCAGGTCGGCACCCCGGAAAATAACGCGAGAATTATTAAATTTCGAGCAGATTGGGTGGTTGACAGTCATCCGGCTGTTTTGGATGGTTTTGTGACGATGTACCGGGATGAACTGGAAGCGCAGAAAAAGCTGGAGCAGGAGCAGCCATTTGTAAAGCAATTCTATGTAGTCGAGAACCGGCAGGCTGTTCCGCTTGAAATTAAGCGGTTTGGCAATCTGGACGATGCAATGTCGCAGTATCAGGCACTTCCTAGCCACTACATGAAAGCTCTGGGCGTGGAGAAAAATCCTGATCCGCTGCCGGGGGTGCTGGATGTTCTGCAATGCAAGAACGGTATTGACACCATCGTAGAGGACTATAAAACGGTTCCGGGATGGGATAACCCGTATATCCAGAATCACGTTGTCCAGCCGTTACAGGGAGCCTTAGCCGTGCAGGATGTGGAGCTGGCATACGAATTGCCGGATGCCTATTTTCATATCCAGACCTGTGACGATGGCTATGACTATACCTTATATAATAAGGACTTCACAGAACGAGATGGCGGCATCCTTGAAACGGATGGAGATAAGACTGTGCAGGAGGCTATGACGGAACTGCTGACAGAGTTCGGTTGCAATGCGGCAGAAGGTAAGGTCATGGATGCAGCAGAACTGCGGGAACAAGCCGATACGGTAGCTGAACAGCAGGCAGAAGTTTTGAAAGAAAAGCTTGCCGCAGAAAGACCTGCGCCGGAAGAAACGCTCAGCTTTTATGTTGCGGAGTGTTTGGAGTTTACATTTGCGGGAGAGTTCCACGACCATCTGACGATGGAAGAAGCGTTGGAAGTCTATGACAAGATTCCGTCCGAACGGATGAACGCCGACAAGTGCATTGGATTCTGCATCGAGGAAAATGGCGGTTTTGTTGGAATGTATGAGTTGGTCGTGAACGACAAAGTGCAGCGGGAGAATATCAATTCCATCAACTATTTCAGGGATGATAAGCTGGTGCAGCAGGTGATCTCTGATATGGAAAAGCTGATGGCGGCGCGGCAGCAGAGTAAGGAGCAGGAACGCGGCAGTACGAAAAAGTCTGTTCTGGATGCCCTGCGCAGTCTGAAAGCCAAGAAACAGGAGCAGCCTGCACAGGAACAGGATAAGCCGAAGAAAGCGAAAAAGAAAGGGATGGAGTTATGAGTAATGTGCGTTTTGATGAACTGGAATTGATGCTGATGGCGATGTTTGAGCAGCCGACACTCAAAGATACGATTCAGGTGTTGACGGAGATCCAGCCGCTTGTGGCAGAGGATGCAGAGATGGCTGCGCTCGTTCAGCAGACCATCCCGAAGATGCAGCAGTTGAACGAGCAGCAGTTCAAGGGGCTAGAACTGGAATGGTATAAGCCGGAGGAGGCGGAAGGAGAAAACGTAAAATGATAAACCAGTATAGAGTTTTCCAAATCAAAGAGGTGCATCATCAGCATTGGGCAAAATCCTATACACAGCAGATAGAGGACGGGTTTCTGATTCACCATCAGAATTATCAGAGTGCATATAAAGGAAAGCCTGCCCCCAGCGATACGCCGATGACAGCCCGGAAGCGGCTGGAAGAAAAGCGGCCAAACACATTTATTGGCCGTTCCTTTGGTGTTGGCGATGTGATCGTATGGGATGAAGAAAAGGAACGTAAGTTTTTCTACGTCGATAAAGAAGAACTGGTAGAGTTCGGTGGCTTTATGGATGCTGATGCAGCCGGAAACACTGTCGTCTACATGGTTCCCAATTATCAGATTGATGGAAAGACTGGAACGTGGCTTCCGTATGACAGCGAAGTTGTCGAGGGTGTTTGCTTTTTTATGATGCGTAATGAGCAGCGCAAAGATACTGTTTCGCCAATCGTGGTAGACAGCAAAGGTGTATTTGTGACGGATGCGCCGAACGGCTTTGAAAATATTCGTGCGGTTCTTGCGGAATATGTTCATCGTGCTGAAAAAAAGCAGCAGGATATGACCGAACATGAGAAATGCTTGACGAATGGAACGTATGAACGTGCGCGGGAATCCGGCACAGAGCAGAATTACGACATGATAGATGGCTGCGTGAACAACGTGCCGAAAAAGCCACGGCGCATTGGTGGCAGATGGTCGGTGCTGGATCGGTTGCATATCAAGCAGGCACAGCGGAAACAGAAAGACCAGACCCAACAACAGCAGCAGGAGAGAAGCCGTAAAAACTAAAAATCCGTTATGACGCAGAGTGGTGGTTCCTATAACAAGGAGCCGCCACTTTTTTTGTGTGGAAAACAAAGATGTCTTGATATTTTTGAAAATCACGAGTATAATAATAACAGAACAGAAAATAAAAAACACGAAACTGTGAATGGAGGGCAGTATGGAAACATTATATGAGTATCTTCTGAAAAATTACAAACCGAATGAGCCAATTTTCCTTGCTGATCTTCAAATCGAAGGCATGAGCCGCGCCAACCTTCGACAGCAGATAAAAAAACTTACCGATGCTGGAAAGGTAAAGCGGTTTGATAGTGGGGTTTACTTCTTGCCGAAAAAAACGATTTTCAAATCAGGGTCACAGCTTCCACCAGAAAAAGTGTTGGAATGTAAATATCTGAGAGATAAGGATAAGCGATGCGGCTATGTGAGTGGTTTGATGTTCTTTAACCAGATGGGGCTAACGACACAAGTTCCGATGCTGTATGAAGTTGTATCGAATAAAGCAACGAACGAATACAGGGAAACATCTCTGGCAAAGTCGCGGGTGATTGTTCGTAAGCCGAAAGTGCCAGTGACAGAATCCAATTATAAGGTGCTGCAATTCCTTGATTTGCTGAAAGATGTAGATGTGTATTCCGAAGTTACAGGAAAGCCTTTGCAGGAGCGATTATATCAATATATGAGCGATGCAAGTTTGAGCCTTTCAGAAATGGAACCGTATTTTTCTTATTACCCGGATAAGCTGTACAAAAATCTGGTAGAAACGAGGGTGATTTATAATGGCATACTTGCACAGTGATAGAGAACAATTCCGGGATGCGATTGACTTGGCCTATGAGCAGACTGGTGTTATGGTACAGGCAATCGAAAAAGATTATTATGTTACCATGTTGCTGCGGCTTTTGGCTCAGAAGATGCCGTATATCGTTTTTAAGGGTGGCACATCACTGAGCAAATGCCATAAAGTGATTTGCCGCTTTTCTGAAGATATTGATATTACGATTGATACACTGCTGTCACAAGGACAGAAGAAAAAGATAAAGCAGGCAATCGTGGATTCGGCAGAAGAACTTGGAATGACGATTGAAAACCTTGACGAAACCAGAAGCCGTCGTGACTATAACCGCTATGTGATTGCATACGATTCAGTCATTCCGATGGCAAGTGATGCGCTGAAGGCAGCAGTTTTACTGGAAACATCTTATACGGCAGTATCTTTTCCGACTGTTTTACTGCCTGTCCATAGCTACATTGGCGACATGATGGAGCAGGAGGCCCCAGACGCAATTGAAGAATATAGTCTAAATCCGTTTGAAATGAAAGTGCAGGGAATTGACCGAACACTGGCGGACAAGGTCTTTGCAGTCTGTGATTATTACTTACAAGGAAAAGTTGCAAAACATTCTCGCCACCTCTATGATATTTATAAGCTGCTGCCACTTGTGCCACAGGATGAAAATTTTAGAGAATTGGTAAAAGAGGTACGCGCAGTTCGTGCACAATCGGTTATTTGCCCATCTGCATTACCGGAAGCCAATATTCCAGAATTACTTGAAAAAATCATAAGAGAAAAAGCATATAAACAGGACTATGATAACCTGACATCACAGCTTTTGGAGGAAAACGTGCCGTATGATACGGTGATAGCTGCGTTGAAGCAGGTTGCAGAAAGCAGCCTTTTTGAAAAGAACTGAAAAATTGAGAAGCCAGCCACAGGACTTTTAGTGTAAAGTCTTGTGGCTGGCTCTTTTCATGCCATCGCTTAGAGCGATGGTTCGTGACTGCGCTTGGGCTGAGTACGGCTGTGCTGCTGAGTGTGTTCTGTTTCAAGGATCATATCTACATTCCTGCAAGCAGTTTGCAGCTCATGGTAGTAGTCTTTGAAGTAAGTGTAACTTTCATATTGTGCAGTTCTCGTGGAAAGCAATTTTTCCTTTTCTGCCCGTAAATCTTTCATCGTGGGAATCGTACCATCCGGGGAATTGCGTTTTAAGAATTGAACTGCTTCTTCATATCTGGTGATTTCGTCTTGATGTTCAGAACGGTACAGTTTCTTATTGCCTGCCTGCAAAAATTCTTTGTATGTGGCCTTTGTGGAAAGATATTGTCCCAGATAGTGAATATTTTCGTTCAGCAGCTTCAAGTCGGCATCGGTGGATTTTGCTGCATTGCGGGCATCTGACATTTTTGTAGATAGTTTGTCACGAGCCTTTTTCAAATCTTCATAGCTATCATAACCGTGCTGCTGTACATAAACGATGGTATTTGCCATCTGTTGCAAATTGGAAATTTTGACTTTCTGGGCATAAGCGCGGCTTTGCTGGGCTTTTACGCAGTTCTGCAAATTCACCACCAGACGGAGATTCGATTTGATATAGAGAACGGCAATGGGGTCAGCAACACTCCATTGCTGTTTTTCTTTTGCGGCGGTGATCGCGTTGCTTTCAAAAAGCGTCAGAAGATGTTCACGGTCAAAACTGGTTCCCAGCGTCCGGGCAGATATGTATTTTTCTCTGTCCGGGAGAAGATAACTGAATCGACCTCGATGGTCTTTTACCAAAATATTGGATTCAGTTTGAAGCAAGCGACTGAATTCTTCAAAAGATGCTGACTTTTTTGCCGCAGCAGTAATAGCATCGCGCAGTTTATCTTTTTCCGTTTGAAACTTGGTTTTCATGGGCGTGAAGCCCTCTGCAACAAGTTCGGCGTTCAGTTTGTCCAGATTGATCTGCCCACGCTGTTTAGCGTAATACTCTTGCTGCGTAATTTTGTTGACAGAGGGGGAAAGCAAATCAACTTGATTGAGATTTTCCCTCATGCAGATGTTCATAAGAGATTGCTGTAAATGCTTTAGGTAATCTTTCGTCAGATGGTGTTTGTAGCCCGCCTTACAGTCGATGGGGCGTTCCATAAAGGACTGCTGCGGAACATCCAGCTTTCGCAGACTGTTGATTACGATATGCACGTGGATATTGCCGCTGCTATTATGACCATCCATGTGGGTGCAGACCAACGCCTGATGCCCCGGAAAGTTGGCTTTTACATATTCCATGCCGATGGCCTGTGCCTGTTCACCTGTCAGCCCACACTCGTCTTTGTCGGCAGGATCGAAGCTGATGAGGTAGTGGTGCGTCTTGATTTCATCGTAATTCTGATTCTTGTGGTACTGCGTATTAAGCATTTCGCACTCCACATCAAAAAGTTCCGGCTCACAGTTTATGCCCTCCAGAAGAATATCTCGACGGAGTACCCAGTTCCCGTTTACATCCAGCAGGGGTTTCTTCAGAACTTCGTCATGCTCATATTTCAAATAATCGAGTGCAGCACCATAGTCTGCACTTTTACCCGCGACGTGTTTTAAGATTGCCACGATAATCACCTGCCAGTCCTGCAATTTCTTTCCGCATAGCGCGGAGATCGGTCATGCAACGATTGATTTCTTCCAGCATGGCACGGGAATGGATGCCGCCGCTGTTGAAAAAGGCTGCAATTTGGTTCAGGTTATTTCCGATATGGGAAAGCTGTCTTGCAAAATCTCGCAGTTCTGCAATGTCGGCAACGATGTTGTAATGAACGTGAAGTTTCTCGGTTATGGCCTGTTTCCTTACATATACGGCAACGGGATAGCCAGCCTGTTCAGCAGAACACGAAACCAGTGCGTACTCCACATCGGTAAAGCGAACCATTACATTATTAGTCCGTCTGATACTTTCGTCCTTTTTGGGTCGAGCCATAGTGTGATCCTCCTGCATTTTATAGTTGCGAAGCAACTCCCGATAAGCCGCAGGCGTTCGGCTGCGAACACATTCATGTGGAGCCAGATAGCCAAAATCTGAGATTTTGTGCGTACCGTGGGAATGGGGAACGGAATCCCCATCAAGATTGCCGGGAACGAAAAATCACGAAAGTGAGTTTTGAGTTACCATAGGCGAATCTTGCTCTACTTACGGTGAAGCCGTTGCCTTACGCATTTTTTGGGCTTTTCTATCTTTAGAATCGGGCAGAGCGTGTTTCGCAAGGTGTTTTTGGAAAAAGACAAAAAATTTTTTGAAATACCTTGCGAAATGGCCTTTCTCCAATTCTATAAGTGAAAGAGGCTGACACACCACCCCAAAAACAGAAAGGAATGAGTGAATGACCGAAACAACTGCACGAACCTATCACACCATGGAAAACCTGCGCCAGATGGCACAGATCGATCTCCGTAATGTGAACCGCAAGGAACTGGTAGACATCAACGAAGTGGAAATTAGAAAAGATTTGTCGCAGCGGGAGCGGATGGTCGATTTCATTTCGCAGATCAAGAACCCTTATTGCTATCTCGACAAGGGCATGGTAGTGAAGATCAGCTTTGCGGGAGAGAACCGATTAGAGGACACACTGAAAAAATGCGCACGGACGCATCGGAGATAAAAAAGAAGAAAGCAGAAGAAAATTTACACTTTAGCACATTAAAGTGTTGACATGAACCACGAAATATGAGATAATGGCTTTGGGTCAAAACAGAATATGCTGATAAAGCCGATAATTTCTTGGTTTATTGTCTGAACGACAAATAGATTAGGAGGTTATCGGCTTTTTATGTTTTTTCAGGGAAATGAAAAATACAACTGTGCCACATATCTTCGATTGTCGCGTTCGGATGGCGACCAGCAGGAGAGCAACAGCATTAAAAATCAAAGAGTGTTGCTGAACGATTACATGGGTAAGCACCCGGAATTGCACAAGTTCGATGAGTATGTGGACGATGGTTACAGCGGCACAAATTTTGAACGCCCGGATTTTAAGCGGATGATGCAGGACATTGAGAAAAGGAACGTCAACTGCATCATCGTCAAGGATTTATCTCGCTTCGGCAGAAACTACATTGAAACAGGCCGTTATCTGGAAAGAATCTTTCCGTTCATGGGTGTGCGCTTTATCGCCATCAACGATCATTATGACAGTGCAGAGGAAAACGATGATAAGGGTCGTATTCTGATTCCGTTCAACAATCTTATCAATGACACCTACTGCCGGGATATTTCGTTGCGCGTTCGCAGTCACTTGGATGTGAAACGAAAAGAAGGTCAGTTCATTGGCAGTTTCGCAGGGTATGGGTATCGCAAAGACCCCAAAGACAAAAATCATCTGATTATAGATGAATACGCTGCGGGCATTGTGCAGGAAATATTCAAACAGAAATTGAACGGAATGAGTTCACAGCGCATTGCCAGTCACTTGAACGAACTGGGTGTCCTGCCGCCGAACGAGTATAAGAGAGCCAATGGATTCAACTATACCTGTGGTTTTCAGGCTGGGCTGAATCAAAAGTGGACAGTGGTTTCCGTCAATCGTATTTTGAAAAATGAATCCTATACGGGAACATTGATTCAGGGTAAACGCAGGAAAATCAATTATAAAGTAAAAAAGAGCCATGATGTTGGAAGTGAAAACTGGATTCGGGTGGAGGATGCGCATGATGCCATTATCAGCAAAGGCGAGTTCCAGCAAGTACAACAGTTGTTGGAACTGGACACTCGTACCGCACCATCGCAGACAACAGTTTATCCATTATCAGGCTTTCTGCGCTGTGCAGACTGCGGGCAGAATATGATTCGCCGCACGGTGACGAAAAACGGAAAGAAGTATCAATACTATCACTGCTCTACCTATAAGAATGGCGGCGGCTGCACACCGCACATGATAAACAGTGAGAAGCTGACGGAAAGTGTTCTGGCTGCGATTCGGCATCAAGTGACACTTCTTGTAGAAGCGGAAAAGGTACTCTCCAATGCAGAGTTGGCAAGCGGCGAACAGATTGGCATAAAGATTCTGGACAGCCAGATCACTGCACTGGAAGCTGAATTAGAACGGTACAGTAATTTGAAAATCCGTCTGTATCAGGACTTATGCGATGATGTTGTCAGTCGGGAAGAGTACGGAGAAATGAATACTCGCTTTGCGCAGAAGATAAAAGAGGTACAGGATAAGATTCAGGAAATCCGCGAAAAGAAGCAGGAGGCATTAAAGCACGACACACTGCTTCCTACTTGGTTGGAAGAATTTAAGCAGTACGAACATATCAAAACGCTCGAACGGAGGGTCGTGGTGGAACTGATCGACCACATAGATGTTCATAGCAAAACAGAGATTGAAATTCATTTCTGCTTCGAGGATGAACTGCACAGTATCACAGAAAAATTTATGGAATATCAAGCACATCATGGAAATGAGGTGGCAGAGGAATGAAATGGGTCAGTTATACAAGGTCGATTTCCAGCAGGATCGGAGAAGAAAATTCATCCAATACGATTGCGGAACAGAATGAGCGCATTGCACGGTATCTAAAAAAGTGCGGGTGCAGCGTATCCGAAAAATACAGTGACCGAAAGAGAACAGCAGAAGCCACGGAGGGCTTTGACAAATTGGTACAGGATGGGATGGCTCGGAAATTTGATGCAGTTGTTGTGGATTCTATCTTCCGCTGTGGAAGAACCCTTCCGTTTGCCATTGAAGCACTGCAGAGGACGTTCTATCCGCTTGGTATCCAATTTGCCGTTGTGGAAGATGACTTTTGCAGCGCAGATAAAACTGCCGAAGAAGTTGCAGAGTATTTCAATGGAAAGACCATTGATAAGATTCGTTCGGAGTTTATTACCAATCGCCAGAATCACTTTGAAGAAGGTACATTGACCCATCGACAGGCTAAATATGGTTATGCGCTGTCGGAAGATCGCAGAAACCTTGTTCTTAATCCCGAAAGCGCACAGGTTGTAAAGCTGATTTTTCAGATGTATCTGGAAGATATGAAAATCCCGGAAATCGCAAGAGCATTGGATGTACAGGGCGTTCAAACACCGCAAGTTCAGATGGCAAAGAAAAAAAGATCAAGAACAAAAAATAAGTGGCAGGATTCGACAATTCGTGCTATTTTGCAGAATCCTCTTTATATAGGAAAATGCACTTTGAAGCTGGCAAAGGCCAAGCGGGAAATGGAAGTTCCTCCGATTGTTTCAGAAAGTGAGTTTCAAGAAGTTCAGGAAAAAATAAAGCGCACCAAAATTCCTTCTCGGAAAAAGCCCCGTAAAAAACCAAACCTGCTTTTCAAAAAAATCTATGATAAGAAAAGCGGGAAAAGGCTGTTGTGCAGAACATCAGAAGATGAAAGCCAGCAAGTCTATTCGTTTGACAAGGGGTATAGATGCTTCTCTGGAAAAGCCCCTTTCATCGAAAGCGAGAAAATCTTTCGAGAGATTCTTTCAGCTTTGGAAAAAGAAAAAATGCAAGCTACACATATTGACAGGGTGCTGGACTTGAATCCTGAGAAAGTCAAGCAGTGCATGGATGCTGGACTGTTGCAGTACAGAAAAAGAGCAAATGAGATCGTTGCGCGCTTGATGGCCAAGGACGATGAACGAACAGCAGTTTATCAAAAATATGAGCAGGGGAGTATTTCACTGGAACAGCTGAACGAATATGAACATCAGTATCAGGTGGCAGTCCAGAAGCAGGAAGCGGCCTTTAAAAGGGTAATGCTGGCTGTTAATGATATAGAAAAAGCATTTGGCCATGGGAATCCCTGGTTGATGAAATTCCGTGCTATTTCAATTCCAAACAAGCTGGAACGTGTACATATTAAAAAGTGGGTTGACAGCGTGTGGGTCAAAGAATTTGAACAGGTTGAAGTGATTCTCAAAGAAAGCCAGTGGAAGCGACTTTTCCCGGAAGAATGGCTGAACAGCGGAGAGGAAGATTGTAATGGCAAGAAAGAGTAGAAAAAATATGATGCCGCAGGCCGCTGTGCAGGAGGCCGTACAGCAAAACGAAAAAGAACTTCTGCGCACGGCGGCGTATGCGCGGCTGTCGGTTGAGAACGGTGGGCATGAAACAGAAGATTCCCTGCACACACAGATTTTGCAAATTCATAATTATATCAGGGAAAACCCGGAACTGACGCTGACCGATACCTATGCAGACAACGGTTTTACGGGAACACGTTTTGACCGACCAGAATTTGAGCGTATGATGCAGGATGTGCGGACAGGCAAAATCCAGTGTATCGTAGTGAAGGACTTATCTCGATTTGGTCGTGACTATATCGAAACGGGAAGCTATCTGGAAACTATTTTCCCGATGCTCCATGTTCGCTTTATCGCCATCAACGATGATTTTGACAACATCCGGCAGTCGGATGTGGATAGTCTTGCGGTTCCCATCAAGAACATGGTAAACAGCTTGTACGCTAAGGACATTTCAAAGAAAATCAGCCTTAGTTACCAGATGCGCCGCGAAAAGGGAATCCCTACATCGTGGTGTACACCGTATGGCTATCAGTTGAACCAACAGGGAAATAAGTTTGAAGCGACTGAGGATGCGAAGTGGGTCAAACTGATCTATCAATGGTATCTTGCAGGAGTGAGCACAAACGAAATTGCCCGCAGGTTGGAATTTTTAGAAGTAGCAAGGCCGAACGAACGGCTGAATCGCAAATTACATGAGGGAGATGACCCTACCTATAATAAATGGCACCCCAGTACGGTTCTTCGTATTTTGAACAGCAGCGCCTATATTGGAGAACTGGTATCTGGGAAAACGCAAACTGCATCATACAAAGGGATTGGCCTCCATCCTGTGGAAAAGAAGGAATGGCATATTGTTGAAAACGCTCATGAAGCAATCATTCTGAAATCGGATTTTGAAAAAGTGCAGGCACGGCGGGAGCAGAATAAGGAAAAACGGGAAAGGGCGATGGCTCGTTCCAAGGCAACCAGAGAAAAGTGTTATAACCATCTGTCGGGAATGGTTTACTGTGGCTGCTGCAGACGCAACATGACGTTTGAACGGCGAGTGCATGGCACGGTGAAAGAAACGCACTATGGAGTGTTCATTTGCAAAAGAAAGAAGAACACGACTCCCTGTGCCTATCATGCGGTGCCGGAGAAAATGCTGATGATGGTGGCGATGGATCAGATTCATCATCTGGTGTCTACCATGTGCGAAGAAGAAAAGCTGGTAAAAGACATGATGCGCGGCAGCAATCTGGATTCTGCCCGTTCCATCAAGATGAAAGAAAACTCTATCCTGTTTCGGATTCAGGAAGCCGAAGAACGGCGGTTGCGCTTATATGAGGACTATAAAGCTGAAATTCTGGATGAAGATGAATACAGTCAGCTAAAGGAACACTACATAGCAGAAAAGCAGCGGTTGGAACATGAACTGCAAAAGCAGCGTCAACGTGCATTGGAACTGGAAAAAAGAATCAAAATCTGCGATGCGCAGATGGAGCGGATGCGCGGGATTCTGAATCAAAATGAATTTGATGAAGAACTGGCGCATGAACTTATCAAGAGAATCTATGTAGGAATGGACAATTCTGTGGAGGTCGAATTTAAGTGTAGCGACCCATATCAGGAAGTGCTTGCAATCATGTCGGAGGTTCAGAATGAATGATAAAATTGCAATCTATCTCCGCTTATCATTGGCAGACGGAGATTTGAAAAAGGGCAGCAAGGATGAAAGTAACAGCATTGAGAACCAACGGATGCTGCTCCACGATTACATTGGGAAGCAGGAAGATTTGTTTGGCGAGATTGTAGAATATGTAGATGATGGCTATACTGGAACAAATTTTAATCGTCCGGCTTTTCAGAAAATGATCGTGGATTTGAAGCAGGGCGATATAAAAGTCATCATGGTAAAGGATTTATCCCGCCTTGGTCGTGACTATATCGGTGTTGGCGATTACATTGAACAGATTTTTCCGTTGATGGGAGTTCGGTTTATTGCTGTGAATAATTCATTTGACAGCATGAAACTGAACAACGGAACACCGGGAATCGAAGTAGCGGTCAGCAATCTGGTGAATAATATGTATAGCCGGGATATTGCGAAAAAGATTCGGGCTGCTCTGGAAACGAACTGGAAGAACGGGAAAGCCACCTGCACGAATGTTCCTTTTGGATATGTGTGGAACAAGAAAGGTGGGCAGCGGTGGGAGGTTGACCCAGAGGCTGCAGCCTGCGTGAAAAAAGTATTTGAATTAGCATTGTCCGGCCGCAATACAACGCAGATCGCCTATGGCATGAACGAATTAAATCTTCCTACGCCGGGATTGTATGCGAAACGAAAGAATCTGCTGATGGGCAGCAATCCTATTATTGCCCCGGACAGTGAAATATTATGGAACGCGGCAATCGTGTGGAGAATCCTTAGACGGTATGAATACACTGGTGCGTTGGTTATGGGGAGAAGAAAGAAAATTGATGTGAATACTACCTCTGTTCGGACGCTCCCGGAGGATAAGTGGATCATCGCAGAAAACGCTCATGCGGCCATCGTGACAAAAGATGAATACTACCAGGCACAGAAAGCAATCCGTAACGTAACTCCAATTCAATATAAGGTGGGTGATGATTTTGCGTTAAAAGGAAAAATCTGCTGCGGAAACTGTAATCGGCAGCTTCGCCACGAAAGGCAATATGGGGAAATGGTTTTCTATTGCGGCTATAAACGGTCAGCCGGAAAGTTCTCTAAATGCTACGGCGGCTATTACAGAGAATATTCGGTGAACGCAAAAGTGGCTCGTGCGATAAAAACTGTGTTCTATGCGTTGGATGTGGTAAATCAGGGGATGCAGGAAAAGCAGTCTATCACAGTGCGCTGTATGGACATTGAGGACTTGGAAAAGCAAGCGGAAGCCATTCGGGTAGAGCAAATCAAACTATATGAATCGTATGCGGACGGTGTGCTGCGGCGAGATGCTTACATAGAAAAGAAAAAGGCTCTTTCGGAAAAACTGGCTGCATTGCAGGATAGCATACGGACAGAAAAGGAAGAACAGGAGTGTGCCGATGAACTGGATGAAGAAATCCGTGCTCTGACAAAACAGGCCAGCGAGAAAACGTACATCGGTGGGCTGACAAAAGAATGTGTGGATGCCTTTGTGAGCATGGTCTATCTGTACGACGACCAGACGATGAAAGTTGAGTTTAACTGTGAGGATGTGATTCGGAGAGCATTGGAAAAGTATGGCGCATAACTGCATAGAAACAGCGAGGTGAGCAAAAAGAATGCCCGTCTGGTTGAGAGGATTCGCAAATCTTCTCGATCAGGCGGGTATTTCATTATGTGGGAATGGTTTTGCCTACATTTTCTACATAAGCCACAGACAGCACCCCGGTGTGATCCGAAGTGCAGCTGTGGCTTATGCGGGATTTTTTGTTATATGGTCAACGGGTTACAAAATCAGATTCCCAAACCGTACAAGATTGCTTTCAGCTCTTTTACCATCCGGGTCAGAATTTCCTGTTCGATTTCATTGCAGTCCAAGAGCAGACGGTGAATTTCGGAATTTGAGGTTGAAGTCGAGTGCATCAAACTATCTACCAGCAAATCATCAGTCGATACGTCAAGAGCATTGGCAATATCAACCAAGGCATCAAGACTTGGGCGTTTGATAGCGGATTCAATTACGCTAATATGTTTTCGTGTCATGTTAAGCTGCTCTCCCAGGGCCTCTTGCGTGATACCAGCTTGTTTTCGGGCATTTGAAATGCGCTTGCCCAAAGCTTTATAATCAGTAGCCATGTGCTTTTCTCCTTATGATTACCCGCATAAGGCAGTACAATTATCTCGCATGATGGTGGGCAGAGCAACTCTATATCAAAGGTTCTAAGACCGCAAAGGGACACACGGCTAACTGCTCTGTGGTCTTAGGATATTTTGCTACCCATCAGGTAGCAAAAAGCAACTCATGCTACCTGATGGGTAGCAGTCAAAACGCAACAAATGCTTTATAATAGAAGTGGGAAAAGACTGCGAATAGGAAGGTGAGACGATGGCCGACAAGATAGAAAAAGGAATTCTTACATTATATAGTGATGTACAGGCAACTTCTGTTCGCTGGTTGTGGTATCCATTCATTGCAGTGGGAAAGATAACATTGCTACAAGGCGATCCCGGCGATGGAAAATCAACCATGATGATGAATCTGATTGCGGAACTTTCTAAGGGTGGGAAAACACCGGATGGAAAGCCTGTTGGGATGCCGCAGAGGGTTATCTACCAGTGTTCGGAAGATGGAGTATCAGATACCATTAAACCCAGACTGGAAAGATGCGGCGCAGATTGTAGAAAAGTAGCTTTTATCAATGAAGAAACATACAGCGGTTTGACATTGGATGATGAGCGCATCCGGCAGGCAATTATAGAATTTCGCCCATGGCTTGTAGTCATAGACCCGATTCAGGCGTATTTAGGGAGCGATTCTGATCTCCAGATTGCAGGGAGAGCCAGAAAGCTGATGCAGAGACTTGGAATGTGGGCATCAGTTTATGATTGTGCTATTGTACTGATTGGTCACCTCAATAAGAAAGAGGGAACGAAAGGTCTGTATCGGAGTCTTGGCAGTATAGATGTTGTGGCGGCAGCTCGAAGCGTTTTGCAGGTGGAGCGTGACTCGGAAGATGCGAATATACGCATTGTCCGGCAGATAAAGAACAGTCTAGCTCCGTCGGATGGAGAAATCCGATTTTCCATAACAGCAGAGACAGGTTTTCAATGGCTGGAGTGCCGGAGTGCATCCATTCCATCGGCAGAACCTGAAGTGCCGGAATTTGCGTCAAAAACAGAAAAGGCAGCATATCTGATAAAAAAGTTGCTTTCTGATGGCGATATGAGTGCAAGAGAAATCTATATGCGGATGAAAGATGAAGGAATCAGCCGTAGAACCGCAGAAAATACGAAGAAAGAACTCGCTATCCGAAGTTATCGGAAGATGCGACAATGGTATTGGAGCATCCATACGGGAGAATGAGGAAAAGTACATGATTATCGGTGAAGTAGAAGCAGTAGACCGTAAGCAAAAAATCAGAGACCGTTATAAGGGCGTGGATATATCAGAATTGGAGGTCATCCCTGCCAAAATCATAGAAGATTTGGAAACGAGTTCTGTGATTCGGCGTGTGGCAGCATATATCCGTGTTTCCACCGATAATGATGAACAGACTTCTTCGTATGAACTTCAGAAAAACTATTATACGGATTATATTCAGGCACAGCCGGGATGGGTATTTGTTGGAATCTATGCGGATGAGGGCATTAGCGGCACATCTCTGGAACACCGAAAAGGGATGCAGCAGTTGATTGAGGACTGCAAGGCAGGCAAGATTGACCTCGTTCTTACAAAATCCATTGCCCGTTTCGCTCGAAATATCGTTGATTGCCTTTCTGTGATTGAACTTCTGAAAAATCTGAATCCGCCTGTGGGTGTGAAATTTGAAGCGGATAATATCTATACGCTGGACAGCAATGGACGCATGATTTTGACGATTCTGGCATCTGTGGCAGAGGAAGAATCGCATTCCAAATCTATCATTATGAACTGGTCGATTGATCGGCGGTTCAGCCGTGGCTTGTTCCTGACCCCTGCATTGCTTGGATACGATAAAGACGAGGAAGGCAACCTTGTAATTAACCCGGAGGAAGCGCAGACAGTAAAGGTGATTTACTACCTGTACCTGAATGGATATTCGCTTACGGAAATTGCAACCCTTTTGATGGAGTATAGCCGTAAGACGAAGCTGGGGCGTGTGGAGTGGAATCCCGGTACACTTGCAGGTGTTCTGGCAAATGAGCGCCATTGTGGTGATGTACTGGCAAGAAAGACCTTTACACCGAACTTTTTGACACATAAATCAAAGAAAAACAATAATGACCGGACACAGTACAGGCAGAAGAATCACCATGAAGCCATTGTTTCCAGAGAAGTTTTCAATGCAGCCAATCATCTGCGGGCATCCCGCAATTATTCAAAGAAAAACAGACCCTTGCCCGTGTTAAGCGTGGTTGAAGATGGGATTTTGCGAGGATATGTGCCTTTTGATAAGGATTGGACAGGTTTTTCGGCAGAAGAATACAGGGAAGCCTCTGAAAGCGTGATGAAAGAACCGGATGCCACTGTTGCTGCGGATGTGAAAAAACGTCTTGATCTGACGGGCTATGAAGTGGTCAGGGCACAGTATTTTTCTACCATGCAGAATCCGGCCATGACGATTTCTAATGGACGATTGCGCTTTAACACCGCTTGCTTGAAAAAGTTTGAAAATGTTGAATATGTGGAGCTGCTGTTAAATTCTGTTGAACGCTGCATTGCCATTCGCCCCTGTAACAAGAATAATCCAAACGCGATCCGTTGGGGCAGACTGAAAGAGGGACGTTGGTGTGCAAGCACTTTGGGCTGTCGTGGACTTGCAAAGACTTTATTTGACATCATGGAATGGGATGAGGATTTGCGTTATCGGTTTCGTGGTCAGTTTTTGGAACAGGGCGATAACAAAATGATGCTGTTCGCATTTGATGAGCCTGAAATGATTAAGGTGGAAGAAATCGTTCTGCCTCCAAAGGAAAACACCGAAGAAGATGAGGGCGAAACGGTCAGAAAGAAGATTTACATTTTCCCACCAGAGTGGGCTGGGACATTTGGACAGCCGATTACAAGTATTGCGCAGGTGGGTATCTTACGGCAGGAGCATTATGCCGGAAACTGGGATGTATTTCGTCCTGCGTCGGAGATAGAGGAAATGAACACATTTACGGCAGAAAGTCTAAATAAGTTGCTCCATGAAGCGGAGAAGATAATGGAAGGATGGACTGATTATAGATGAATGAAGAAAACACAACAACCATGCCGCCAGAGAAGGAGATTGTGCAGGATGATAGAGACGCACGGGCGGAAGAACTGGAAAGTGCCTTTTCGTATGATGGCTACCAGGTCGTGCGAAAGGAACTGTTCGCCCATCTGCGTGACCCGGCAATCGTGATTCGTAAAGATAGTATCACATTCAATACAGCCTGTATCACAGGGCTGGAGGATGTGGTCTACATTCATGTCATGTTCAACAATGATTTGAAGCGTATCGTTGTTCGTGGGTGTGATGAAAATGACAAGGACGCTCTGCGTTGGTGCGTGGCAAAACCGGATAAGCGCAAAAGCCGGAAGATGTCCTGCAAGCCATTTGCGACTTTAGTTTATCAAGAAATGGGATGGGACAGCGAGTGCCGATATAAAATGTTAGGGTACAGGATTACATTTGAGGGTGAAACTTTGTATGTTTTTGATCTTCTTGTGCCAGAAATTTTCCATGAGGGACAGAGAAGAAAAAAGAATGCAGCAGATTCGCAGGATAATACTGCAGCAACAAAACCTGTGGATAGCCGCAAAGGATTCTACCCAGATGATATTGTGGGAACTTTTGGTGTGCCTGTGGAAGAACACCGAAAAGAATCTGAAGTCCAGCAAATGGATGGGTATGTGTCAATGGGGATTCTAACAGGAAAGATCGTTCCTGAAGCTGGAAAGGACTGATTGCCGGTTGCATAAGTGAATAGTCTGTCCATTTGCGGGAGGTGAGCAGTATGCAGAAAACAGAACAGAAAACGGAGCAACAGGCAGGACTTGGCATGAGTTTCTGCGAGGAAGAGGGACGAATCACGGTCTTCAGAAAAACGCTGGAAGCGTTAGAATGGCCGTCACACTATCGGTTTCTGTATAATCGCAAAATGAAACAGATAGCTGTACAGGCGTGTGGAGCAGAAGAATCAGGAGCGCATCGTGTGGGAAAGCCGGATGAATCCAATAGCGATGAAATCAAGTGTATGGCATTGGTTCGCATGATTTACGGGGATTCTGGGTGGGACAAGAAAATGTCCTATCGGCTGCTCGGAAGAGCTTTTCCACAGCAGCGGCTTGTTTCGTTTAAGATAACGGATGCGATGCAGATAGAAAACGGGAGAGTGCTGACTGAAAATGTGAATCTTACATCAGTTGGTTCCAGAATAATTAGTTGTCCATGATATAACAGTGGCGAAGAATGCGATAATATGGACAACTCCACGCAAGAAAAGTTTACAGTTAGTCGCTTGATGCGGGCGGTGAATTATGGTAAGATGGAAGCACAATAGGAGAGTTTACGCTCTTGTTGAATCTACTGCGAGAAAGTGAATGCCGATGGAAAAGCAAGGCACAGTGGAAAATTAGCTTGCCCATACGATAGATCAGACAGAGTATGATTCGAGATATGACAGAACAGCGAAAAAGCTGTTGGCAAACAAACAGATTCTGGCACAGATCATGAAAGGCTGTGTGAATGAATACAGCGATTGTACCGTAGATGATATTGTTGAGAAATACATCGAGGGAACCCCGGAGGTTGGTTCTGTTGGTGTTCATGTCGATGATACGAACAGACCCAAAAAGTCAACAGATGTAATCAAGGGCAGTAACAACGAGGATTCTACGCTGACCGAGGAAACATTGTTCTACGATGTTCGCTTTGACGCAATCGCACCGAAATCTGCGGACAGCACAGAACAGGAAGAAGTCATTCGTCTGATTATCAATGTGGAAGCACAGACAAAATTCAAGCCGGAATACCCATTGACGAAACGGGCAATCTATTATTGTAGCAGAATGATTTCTGCACAGCACGGCCCGATTTTTACAAAATCCGAATACGGGAAAATTCGTAAGGTCTATTCGATTTGGATTTGTACCCAGCCGTCAGATGGTTTTGAAAACACGCTTACCCGGTACTCCATTAAACCGGAACAGTTGATTGGAGAAGTGCAGGAAGAAACCGAAAACTACGATTTGATGAGCGTTGTAATGATTTGCTTAGGCAAGCCAGGGACGGAGAATCACAAAGGAATCCTGAAATTCATGGAAGTGCTGTTATCTTCCACAAGGTCGGGTTCGGAGAAGAAGATTCTGAAAGAAGAGTTTGGCATTGCAATGAGCGAAGAACTGGAAAGAGAGGTGCTTGAAGTGTGCAATCTTAGTCAGGGCGTAAGGCAGGAGGGCATCGAAATTGGTGAAATTCGGATGCTGGTTCAGCTTGTTCGAGAAGGTGATTTGTCGCGGGAACGTGCTGCAACGAAAGCTAAAATGACTGTTGAACAGTTTAAGAAAGTGATGGAAGATACCCCATTGCAGGCGGTATAAAACAAAATAGCATAAAATGACAGATAGCCCCACAAGGCTCTGATGATTCAAAAAATTGTCAGAAAAACCTTGTGGGGCTTATTTTTTTGCCTTTTTTGAGAAATTTGTTGCCCCTATCTTGACATCAGGGGGGTTAATGGCAATTCCAGATGGCGGTCCTCTTTCTACTGTTGGTCAGAAACGCGGTCATAAGAATATGGAGCGCACAACAGGCCCAAGCTTAATGGGGGAGATCTTTGAGATCTCTGCAAAGAAAGGGTATCGTCATTATTTTTATGGAAGCAAAGAAGAAACATTGGAGCTGTTGTATCAAAAACTTACAAGTAATTATCCGGGAATCCAAATTGCTGGGATGTACAGTCCTCCGTTTAGACCATTAACGGAAGAGGAAGATAGAGCAATCGTAGAAAGAATAAATGAAACCAAAGAGCAGGTCAGCAAGGTGTCCATGTTCAAGGAGAAGCCCACGCAGGAAGTGGCAAAGGACTACATTGCAAAGGGAGCGCTCTGGAACGGCGGCGTGTTCGCCTTCAAGCTGGGCTATGTGCTGAACCGTGCCCATGAGCTGATCGATTTCGTGGACTATGAGGACCTGTTCAACAAATACGATACCCTGAACAAGATCAGCTTCGACTATGCCGTGGTGGAGCACGAGCCGGAGATCGAGGTCATGCGCTTCGCAGGCACTTGGAAAGACCTCGGCACTTGGAACACCCTAACCGAGGCGATGGACAGCCACGCGGTGGGCGAGGCACTGTTTAACGAGAAGTGCGAGAATGTCCATGTGGTCAACGAGCTGGATGTGCCCATCCTCTGCATCGCCTTCCGGGTGCTGCTCTGTGTCAACGGCTGCGGCACGATCTCCTATGAGGGCGGCAATCTTCCGTTCTATAAGGGAGACTGCATCTTTGTCCCGGCGGATTCCGAGGTGCTGACCATTCATGGACAGGCACAATTTCTGGATGTAAGAGGGTAAACGATATGGATATTAAAAAGGAATACGAACGCTGGCTGGCAAATGCCACCGCCGATGCCGATGTTGTGGCAGAGCTGAAAACGCTGGACGATGCAAAAATCGAGGACGCTTTTTACCGTGACCTCGCCTTTGGCACGGGCGGTCTGCGCGGCGTCATCGGCGCAGGCACCAACCGGATGAACGTCTATACCGTGGCAAAGGCTTCGCAGGGTCTGGCGGACTATTTGAAAAAGAATTTTGAAACTCCGTCTGTGGCCATCGGTTATGACAGCCGCATCAAGAGCGATGTGTTTGCAAAAGTCGCCGCCGGGGTGTTTGCTGCCAATGGCGTCAAGGTCAACATCTGGCCTGTCCTGATGCCGGTACCGACCGTGTCTTTTGCGACTCGCTATCTGCACACCTCTGCCGGTGTCATGGTGACGGCGTCCCACAACCCCAGCAAATACAACGGCTATAAGGTCTACGGCGCGGACGGCTGCCAGATCACCACCGAGGCCGCAGCGGAAATTCTGGCTGAGATCGAGAAGCTGGACATCTTTGCCGACGTCAAGACCGGCGATTTTGAGGCAGGTGTGGCAGACGGCAGCATCCGGTACATCCCGGACGAGGTCTACACCGCATTCGTGGAGCAGGTCAAGAGCCAGTCTGTCCTGTTTGGCGAAGAGGTCAACAAGAACGTGGCTATTGTGTACAGCCCGCTGAACGGCACCGGCTTGAAGCCTGTGACCCGCACCCTGAAGGAGATGGGCTACACCAACATCACGGTGGTCAAGGAGCAGGAGCAGCCGGACGGGAAGTTCCCGACCTGCCCGTACCCCAACCCGGAGATCAAGGAAGCTATGGCACTGGGCATGGAGTATGCCAAGAAGTGCAACGCCGACCTGCTGCTGGCGACTGACCCCGACTGTGACCGTGTGGGCATCGCCGTCAAGAACAAGGCAGGGGAGTACGAGCTGCTGACCGGCAACCAGACGGGTATGCTGCTGCTGGATTACATTTGCAGCCAGCGCCTCAAGCACGGCAGGATGCCCGCCGACCCGGTCATGGTCAAGACCATCGTGACGATGGACATGGGCGAACAGATCGCTACTCATTACGGCCTGCGCACCATCAACGTGCTGACCGGCTTCAAGTTCATCGGAGAGCAGATCGGCAAGCTGGAACAGCAGGGCAGGGCAGACAGCTATGTGTTCGGCTTTGAGGAGAGCTATGGCTACCTGACCGGCTCCTACGTCCGGGACAAGGATGGTGTGGACGGTGCGTATATGATCTGCGAGATGTTCAGCTACTATGCCACCAAGGGCATCAGCCTGCTGGACAAGCTGGAGGAGCTGTACAAGACCTATGGCTACTGCCTGAACACCCTGCACAGCTATGAGTTCGATGGCAGCGCCGGTTTTGCCAAGATGCAGAACATTATGCAGGCATTCCGGGGCGGCATCAAGGAGTTTGGCGGCAGGAAGGTCGTCAAGCTGCTGGACTACGCACCGGGTCTGGACGGCCTGCCCAAGTCCGACGTGCTCAAGTTCCTGCTGGAAGACAACTGCTCCATCGTGGTGCGCCCCTCCGGCACCGAGCCGAAGCTCAAGACCTATATCTCGGTCAGCGCAGAGAATAAGGAAGCTGCCGAGAAGGTGGAGGCAGAGATCCGCAAGAGTGCGGAAGCATACCTGAAATAAAATCGGCGGTACGGCGCAAAGCCTTCTGCCCCGACAGACAGCAGCACCCCGGCCTCCCTTAAAAAGGGAAAGCCGGGGTGCTGTTGTATCGGCCCGGTCAGCCGTCCATCCGGCGCTCGACGAAATCATCCACCATCTTGTCCAGCTGGCTCACGGCGTGTTCGGCGCCCTTCGCCAGCTTGCGGGCGGTGCGGCGCATCTGGCGCTCACTGGTGTTGGTGGCCATGACGCCGGCAGCACCCAGTGCGGCCCCGGCGGCCATGCCGAGCAGGAGCGGGGCGGTGGAGCTTGTGTGTTCGTTTTTCATGGGAGAAACTCCTTTCGAATCGGAAATTTTGGGCGGTGAGGCTAGTATTTCCGCCAAAGGATTCACTATACGCTTTTTTTGTACAGGAAAATGTGGTATACTGTATCATATTCTGATAAACTGGGCTGGCTGTGGGCTGGCCCGGCTTATGGGAAAAGGCATATCCTGCGAAGGAGGTTTCTTTTTTGCTGAAGATAACAGAACCGAAAAAAGTTCTCTGTATCCACGACCTTTCCGGCGTGGGGCGCTGTAGTCTGGCGGTCATCCTGCCGGTGCTCAGCGTCATGGGCATCCAGCCGGTGGCCCTGCCCACGGTGATGCTCTCCACCCACACCGGCGGCTTTGGCGCTCCGGCTCGTCTGGACGGCTGCGCCTACGGGGAGGCCGCGCTGGAACACTACCGGGAGCTGGGGCTGAACTTTGACTGCATCTACACCGGCTACCTCGGGGGCGAGGCGCAGGCCGCGCTGGCCGAGAAGGCCTTTGACCTCTGGCCCTCGGCCTACAAGGTGGTAGACCCCGTGATGGGGGATAACGGCAGGGCCTACACCACCGTCACCCCGGCCTTCATCGACCGGATGCGGCAGCTCTGCCGCCGGGCCGACCTTATCCTGCCCAACGCCACCGAGGCCGGGCTGCTGCTGGAAAAGCCCCTGCCCGACCCGCTGGACGAGGCGGGCGCACAGGCGCTGGCCGACGAGCTGGCGGCGGCGCTGGCCCCCAACGTGGTGGTCACGGGCTTACAGCTGGACAAGTACATTGCCTGCGCCGGTGCGGGCCGCGAACGCTTCGTGGTCAAAAAGCTGCACATCGCCCGCAATTTCCCCGGCACGGGCGACCTCTACGGCGCGGTGCTCATCGGCTCGCTCATTCAGGGCAACGCCCTGAGCGCGGCGGCAGACAATGCAGCGGAATTTGTGGCGCTGGCCATCCAGAAGACGCCCTATGATCAGGACACCCGCTTCGGCGTCTGGTTCGAGCCTCTGCTGCCCCGGCTGTGCCCGCTGCGGGAAGAGTGAGGCGGCGGATATGAGCGAAAAACCGACCCTGAACATCGTGCTGGTGGAGCCGCGCATCCCGCAGAACACCGGCAACGTGGCCCGCACCTGCGCCTGCACGGCCTGCCGCCTCCATCTGGTGGGGCCGATGGGCTTTGCCATCGACGACCGGAAGCTCAAGCACGCCGGGCTGGACTACTGGCACTATCTGGACATCAGCTATTATGATGGTCTGGACGACTTCTTCGCCCGGAACGCCGGGCCGTTCTACTACTTTACGACCAAAGCGCCCCAGCGCTACACCGACGTCGCCTACCCGGACGGGGCCTACCTCGTGTTTGGCCGGGAGGACGCCGGGCTGCCGGAAGCGCTGCTGGCAGCCAATCAGGAGCACTGCATCCGGATGCCCATGCGGGACACCTGCCGCAGCCTGAACCTGTCCAACAGCGTCGCTGTGGGTGTGTACGAGGTGCTGCGCCAGTGGGATTTTCCGGAGCTGCTGGACCACGGCCATCTGCGAGACTATGAATGGAAATGAGGGATACTATGAGCAAAATTGCGATTCTGACCGACTCCTCCTGCGACATCCCGCAGGAGCTGGCCGAAAAATACGGCATCGACATCATGGGCTTCCATATCCTGCTGGACGACGAGGATATTGTGGAGCGCGAGAAATACACCCCCGAGGAGTTCTACGACAAGATGCGGGCCGCTAAGGGCATCCCCTCCACGGCTGCCATCACCCCCATCCAGTTCTGTGAGAAGTACTGCCAGTATGTGGACGAGGGCTACACCGACGTCATCCATGTGCCCATCAACCGCTCCGGCTCCTCCACCTACAACAACGCCGTCATGGCGCAGGGGATGCTGCGGGAGGAGCGCCCGGAGCACCACCTGAACATCCACCTGCTGGACCCCCACACCTACTCGATGGTGTTCGGCTGGTATGTCTGCGAGATGGCCCGCAAGCTGCAGAACGGCGCAGAGCTCCGCCACGTCATCGGCGAGTTTGAGGCACAGATGAACAAGATGGAGGTCATCCTCGGACCCTACAGCCTCAAGCAGATGAAGAAGAGCGGCCGCATCTCCGCCGCTGCCGCCGTCATGGGCGAGCTGATGGGCATCCGCCCCATCATCACCCTCATCGACGGCAAGACCAAGGTGGAGAGCAAGGTGCGCGGCGACGACAAGGTCATACCCGCCATGATCGACCTGTGCAAAAAGCGCACCGAGGGCGTGGAGGACTTCGACTATATGATCGGCCACACCTCCATCCCGCAGGCCGTGGAGCTGGAAAAGGCCTGCCGCAGGGCGTTCGGCAAAGCCCCCCTCACCACCTTTGATCTGGGCGGCGTCGTCTCGGCCAACACCGGCCCCGACACCCTTGCGCTGGTCTATGTGGGCAAGCCCCGGGGCTGAGCCACGCTGGAAGACTGCTGCTGTGCGGCAGTCTTTTTTCGTGCAGCCGTTGCATCCCGGCCCAAACTATGATATAATTACTTGAGTTGTGCCTGCGGGCACGGTGTCTCAAAGAGCAACTTAGGATTTTAGGCTCCCCGGCGTGTCTCGAACCATGCCGGGCCAAACCCACAGGGGCTGGCGGTCCCTGCGCGGTCAAAATCAAACCGCTGGAGTTATAGTATGAAGAATCAGAATCTTTCTGTCCGTAAACTGGCCCGCTGCGGCATGGTCGCAGCCCTCTACGTCGTGCTCTGCATGGCGCTGCAGCCGTTCTCTTACGGCGCGGTGCAGGTGCGTGTGGCCGAGGCCCTCTGCCTGCTGCCGGTGTTCGGCGCAGAGTACATCTTCGGCGTGGTGCTGGGCTGCTTCCTCGCAAACCTGCTCGGCTCCACCATCGTGGACGTCATCTTCGGCACGCTGGCCACCCTGCTGGCCTGCCTCGTGACATACAAGCTGCGGAACATCCGCTTCAAGGGTCTGGCTGTCGCAGCCTCGCTGCCCCCGGTGGTCTTCAATGCCGTCATCATCGGCATCGAGATCGCGGTGATGTTCCCGGACCCCTCTTCCAGCGCACCCCTCTGGCTGGCCTGCATCACCAACGGCATCTCCGTGGGCATCGGCGAGCTGATCAGCTGCACCGTGCTGGGCGTCCTGCTGGTCCGCATCATCGAGGCCAGCCCTTCGGTCAGGAAGGTCTTCGAAGCCTGAATATAAGACGCTCCCGCGCCGTCCCGGCGGGCGTGCCTGATCGAGCAGGCCGCCTGTCCGGGCCTGAAAGGCTATTTTACCGAGTTGCTCGGCCTTTCGGGCGGCTGCGGCGGGAAGCGATAGGATACGAAGCGCTGCGCGGGAGACCGTGCGGCGTTTTTTCTTTATAAAAGAGACGGAGGAGCGATGATTCTACCGCCCGTCGGTTGCGCGGGAGGATGTGGCCCGGTACAATAGAACCAGAAAAGGGCGGCAGACGCCCGCAAGGAGGCAGAAGATATGTACGAACTGGACAAAGCCGCATTTGGCCGCTTTCTGGCTCAGCTGCGCAGGGAAAAGGGGATGACCCAGAAGGAGCTTGCCGCGACGCTGTATGTGTCCGACAAGGCCGTCAGCAAGTGGGAGCGGGGGCAGAGCGTACCCGACATCTCGCTGCTGGTGCCGCTGGCCGAGCAGCTGAACGCGACGGTGGCCGAGCTTCTGCAGGGCCGCAGAGTAGAGGAGGAGCGGCGCTTTACCCGCGAGGAGACGGAGGAGCTTATCCGCAAGGCGCTGACCTTTTCGGCAGAGCCGCCGGAGCGCCGTCAGGCGCGGACGAAGAAGTATCTGCCGGTGTATGTCATCTGCTGCGTGCTGGGCGTCGCCGGAGCGCTGGCCGTCTGGGCAGCGGGACTGGCCGACGTCGAGGGAGCGCTGGCTCTGCTCATCATCGGTGTGGTTTTCGGCGTCGTCTACGGGGCATATGCCATGTTCTGGATGGCCGAGACCCTGCCCCGCTACTACGACGAGAACCGCATCTGCAACTTTGCACAGGGTGCGTTCCACATCCACATCCCGGGGGTGTACTACAACAACCGCAACTGGAAGCATATCCTGCGGGCGTTCCGGGTCTGGTCGATGGCGTCGCTGGTGCTGGTGCCGCCCTGCACGGCGGGGGCTGTCCTGCTCGAGCGCGCTACCGGCTGGCAGGTGTGGGGCGCGGTGCTGGTGGTGTATATCGCCTCGCTGTTCGGGGCGATCGTGATACCGGCGAAGAGGTTTGAGTGAGGGCGAAAGCCCCTCCGAGCCACGCAGGTTATCTGACCAAGTGACACTTTTCCATCGCTGCTATGTCGAAATATCCACTTGGCCAAGGTGGCCAAATGAGCATAGCTGACCAAGTGGGTCACTTGGCCAATCCATGTCACTTGGCCAAACTGACCAACTGGGGAAATATAACGTATCTATATTATTAAATGGCCACTTGGCCATATAATTCACCACAGTATACAGGAGAGATCATATGCTCAAGGATTCACAGCTCGACCTCTGCGGACGGGTCGATTTTGCCCGCACGGCTCCGCTGCTGGGGCGGGACGAGGCGTTTTCCTTCGCCTGCGCAGGCTGCGGCGACTGCTGCCGGGGGCGGGAGGACATCGTGCTGTCGGGCTTCGACCTCTGGCGCATCGCGGCCCGCCTCCGCCTGCCGCCCCAGACCGTGGCCCGGGCCTTCTGCCGGGCGTCCATCGGGCCGGTGAGCCATCTGCCGGTGCTGCGGCTGGCCCCCGTGAAGGAGGAGCGGAACAACTGCCCCTTCCTCACCGAAGACCACTGCGCCATCCACGACGCCGAGCCGCTGGTCTGCGCCCTCTACCCGCTGGCGCAGGAGATCAGCCGGGAAGGGGAGGTGCGCTACTTTTTGCAGCCCACCGGCTGCGGGGGAACGGTCTTTGCGGCGCGGGTGGAGGACTATCTGGCCCGCTACGATGTGCCCGCCCGGGAAAAGACCGACGTCCGCTGGGCACAGACCTGCATGGAGCTGGAGGACGTGGTGGAGCCGCTGGACGCTGCCCTCGAGCCGCCGCTGCGCCGCCGGATGCAGGCGAAGCTCTGGCAGGCCCTCTATTTCCGGTTCGACTACGGGCAGGCCTACCTGCCGCAGCTGGAAGCAAACCTCGTCTGGCTGGACGAAGCGCTGCAAAAACTGACGGAGTATCAGCAGAGAAGAAATGCCCATCGAAAAAAGTGATGGATAGATGCACTCTAATCGATAATTAGGGCCGAAAGAGCGTTGCCAACGGAGGGAAATCGTGCTATACTTCACGAGTGTAAAGCAGAGATCGCTCTGCTGGACATTGAAATGCGTGTTTGCGCGGCATCCTGTGGCCGCGTGAGCGAAAAATGAGGGAGTAATCATTATGCGTAAAATCACTCGTCGTTCGTTTCTGGCTGCCGCCGCTGTCTGCGGCGCTGCTGCTGCCCTGACCGCCTGCGGCGGCTCTTCTGCCTCCTCCGCAGCGGCTTCCTCTGTGGCAAGTTCTGCCGCAGCAGGCTCTGCTGCCGCTTCCGGCGACAGCTACACCGTCGGCATCTGCCAGCTGGTGCAGCACGCCGCTCTGGATGCTGCAACGCAGGGCTTTGAGGACGCTTTGACCGCAGAGTTCGGCGAGAATGTGAAGTTCGACTTCCAGAACGCACAGGGTGACTCCGCTACCTGCGCCACCATCGCCAACGGCTTCGTCTCCGCCGGCGTGGATCTCATCATGGCAAACGCCACCCCCGCCCTGCAGGCTGCACAGTCTGCCACCAACGAGATCCCCGTGCTGGGCACCTCCGTCACCGAGTATGGCGTGGCGCTGGGCCTGAGCGACTTCTCCGGCACGGTGGGCGGCAACATCTCCGGCACCTCCGACCTCGCCCCGCTGGACCAGCAGGCCGATATGATCGTGGAGTGGATGCCCGAGGCCAAGAAGGTGGGCCTGCTGTACTGCTCCGCAGAGGCCAACAGCCAGTATCAGGTGGATGAGGTCCAGAAGTATCTGGAGGCCAAGGGCGTCACCGCGACCCAGTACGCCTTCTCCGACTCCAACGACCTGTCCTCCGTCTGCCAGAAGGCCGCTGACGAGAACGACGCCCTGTATGTCCCCACCGACAACACCGTCGCCGCCAACACCGGCATCGTGGACGGCATCTGCCGCCCCGCCAAGAAGCCCGTCTTCGCCGGTGAGGAGGGCATCTGCGCCGGCTGCGGCGTGGCGACCCTGTCCATCAGCTACTACGATCTGGGCTACACCACCGGCGAGATGGCCGTCAAGATCCTGAAGGGCGAGGCCGACATCTCCACCATGCCCATCGAGTACACCGACGTGACCAAGAAGTACAACAAGGCCGTCTGCGACGATCTGGGCCTGACCGCCCCCGAGGGATACGAGGCGATCGAGGGGTAAGCCGCCCTCTCCGTCACCTTCGGTGACACCTCTCCCATAGGGAGAGGCACTGGCGAAGGAACCATTAAAAATATAGCGGAGAAGGGCATTTTCCCGCCTTTCTCCGCTTTCCCGTATCAAGCGGGAAAATAAAAAAAGTGTAATTTACAGGAGGAATCATTTTGGAACTGCTTGCAAGACTGGCGAACCTGCCCGGCGCTCTGCCGGGTGCGTGCGCACAGGGCCTGATCTGGGGCATCATGGCCATCGGCGTTTACCTCACCTACCGCATCCTTGATGTGGCCGACCTGACTGTGGACGGCTCCTTCGGCACCGGCGGTGCAGTCTGCGTCATGTGCCTGCTGTCGGGGCAGAACGTCTGGGTGTCGCTCCTCGTGGCTGTGCTGGCGGGCCTTGCCACCGGCCTCGTCACCGGCCTGCTCCACACCTTCATGGGCATCCCGGCCATCCTTTCCGGCATCCTGACCCAGCTGGCCCTCTACTCCATCAACCTGAAGATCATGGGCAAGGCCAACCAGTCCATCAACGTGGACAAGTACGGCCTGCTCATCTCCCTGCGCTGGGTCAAGGAGTTTGCCCTCCACAACCCCATCATCATGGTCATCCTCGTGACGGCTGTGGTCATCGGCGTGCTGTACTGGTTCTTCGGCACCGAGCTGGGCTGCGCCATCCGCGCCACCGGCTCCAACCCCGCCATGTCCCGTGCACAGGGCATCAACACCAACTTCAACATCGTGCTGGGTCTGGCCGTCTCCAATGCGCTGGTGGCCCTGTCCGGCGCTCTCCTGAGCCAGTATCAGGGCTTTGCCGATGTCGGCATGGGCCGCGGCGCCATCGTCATCGGTCTGGCCGCCGTCATCATCGGCGAGGCGGTGTTTGGCCGCATCTTCCACAACTTTGCCCTCAAGATGATGTCCGTCTCGCTGGGCGCCATCATCTACTACATCGTCATCCAGCTGGTGCTGACCCTCGGCTTCGACGCAAACCTGCTGAAGCTCCTGAGCGCATCCGTCGTGGCCATCTTCCTCGCTGTGCCGTACTGGAAGGGCAAGTATTTCTCGAAGCCTGCGGCCAAGAAGGCAAACAAGGAGGGCGCAAAAAATGCTTGAGATCCAGAATGTTTCCAAGACCTTCAATGCGGGCACGGTCAATCAGAAGACGGCCCTGAACGGCCTGAACCTGAAGCTGAACGAGGGCGACTTCGTCACCGTCATCGGCGGCAACGGCGCGGGCAAGTCCACCATGCTGAACGCCGTGGCCGGTGTCTGGCCCGTGGACTGCGGCAAGATCGTCATCGACGGCGTGGACGTTACCCGCCTGAGCGAGCATCAGCGTGCCGCCTACATCGGCCGCGTCTTTCAGGACCCCATGACCGGCACTGCCGCCACCATGCAGATCGAGGAGAACCTCGCCCTTGCGGCCCGCCGCGGCAAGCCCCGCACCCTCCGCATCGGCATCACCAAGGCCGAGCGGGAGCAGTACCGCGAGCTGCTGAAGAGCCTCGATCTGGGCCTTGAGAACCGGCTGACCGCCCGCGTGGGCCTGCTGTCCGGCGGCCAGCGTCAGGCGCTGACCCTCCTGATGGCGACGATGAACAAGCCCAAGCTCCTGCTGCTGGACGAGCACACCGCCGCCCTCGACCCCAAGACGGCCCTGAAGGTGCTGACCCTCTCGGCCAAGATCGTCGAGGAGAACCACCTGACCACCATGATGATCACCCACAACATGAAGGATGCCATCAAGTACGGCAACCGCCTCATCATGATGCACGAGGGCCACATCATCTACGACGTCTCGGGCGACGAGAAGAAGGATCTGCAGGTCTCCGACCTGCTGGCAAAGTTCCAGATCGCCAGCGGCGGCGAGTTCGCCAACGACCGGATGATCCTGTCCTGATAAGCTGCATACCAAGCTCCTCCGCAAGGGGGAGCTTTTTGATTTTATAAGGAACCCGGGTTGCGGCTCCCAGCGTCTGCTTCGGCCCTTGGTGCGGGCCTCGCATCCTGCTGGCCGCGGCCCCAACAACTCCTCCCTGTTTCCGCCGCTGGCGGCGGTCGTCGTCGTTGCTTTTTTCTCCTGAACTTCATGACAGTGATTTACAAATCGAACAAAATATACTATAATAGGGAGGCGACAATTTCACAATAGGAAGCACTGGGAGGAAATGCTGTGCTGATTCAACTCATCGAGGGCGTCTACCGCCTGCTGTGGGGCGACCTGCTCACCCTGCATCTGGGGAGCGTGACCCTCACGCTCTCCTTTATGGTCATCCTGCTGCTGACGGCGGGGGTGTTCTTCACCCTCCGCACCCGCCTGCTGCCGGTGCGTTTGTTCCGGGATATGCTGGCGGCGGTCTGCGAAAAGAACGACAAGGGCAAGGGCCTCTCGTCCTTCCAGACGCTGGTGGTGTCCACGGCCACCCGGGTGGGCATGGGCAATCTGGTGGGCGTCGTGGCGGCGGTGTCTGTGGGCGGCGCAGGCGCGGTGTTCTGGATGTGGGTGACGGCCCTGCTGGGGGCGTCCACCTCCTTCGTGGAGTCTGCGCTGGCCCAGAAATATAAGCAGCCCGACCCCCTCTACGGCGGCTGGCGGGGCGGCCCGGCCTACTACATCCACACCCTCGCCGAGCGCAGGCGGGGGAAAAAGCTCCGCCGCTCGGTGACGGCCTGCCTGTTCGCGGTGTCGGGACTCATCTGCTGGTGCGGCATCAGTCAGGTCGTCAGTAACTCGGTGAGCGAGGCGTTTCAGAACGCCTTCGCCATCCCGCCCCTGACGACGACGCTGGTGCTGACGGCGCTGGCGGCGGTCATCGTCCTGCGGAAGGAGGCCACCGTCAGGAGCCTTGACGTCATCGTCCCCATCATGGCGGGCTGCTACTTCGTCATGACCCTCTGGATCATCCTCACCCACCTGCCCCAGCTGCCCGGCGTCTTTGTCCGCATCTTCTCGGAGGCCTTCGGCCTGCGGCAGGCCGTGGGCGGCGGCTTCGGTGCAGTGGTGATGAACGGCATCAAGCGGGGCCTCTTCTCCAACGAGGCCGGCTCCGGCTCGGCCCCCTGTGCCGCCGCAGCCGCAGAGTGTGACGACCCGGTGAAGATGGGCCTCGTGCAGGCGCTGGGCGTCCTCATCGACACCATCGTCATCTGCAGCTGCACGGCCTTCGTCATGCTGCTGGCCCCCGGGAGCGTCACCGGCGGGCGGCAGGGCATGGACCTTTTGCAGGCGGCCATGGAGTATCATCTGGGCGGCTTCGGCATGGTGTTCATCGCGGTGACGCTGGCGCTGTTCAGCTTCTCCACCTTCCTCGGCATCCTCTACTACGCCCGCTGCAATGTGGCCTACCTCTTCGGCGACCGCTGGCTCTGGCAGACGGCCTACAAGGTGCTGGCGCTGGTGATGCTGGTGGTGGGCGGCATGGAGGCCTACACCGTGGTGTGGGACCTCGGCGATGTGGGCATCGGCCTCATGACCATCTTCAATATGCTGGCCCTCTACCCCCTGTCCGGCGAGGCCCTGACCGCCCTGCGGGAGTACGAAGCAAAAAAGAAGCTCAAGTAACTAAAAAAGCCATCGGCCCAGACAGCCGATGGCTTTCGTTTTATGCGCGGTGTCCCAGCCGCATCTTGAAGTCGTTGTAGCCGAACCGCACCAGCTCCCGGCAGGTGCCGTCCTCGGTCAGCGTCCAGATGGGTGGCAGAGGCATCCCGTTGAAGGTATTGTTCTTGCAGGTGGTGTAGATGGCCATATCGCCGAAAAGGAGCCTGTCGCCCTCGGTCAGGGGGGCGTCGAAGCTGTAGTCTCCCACGACATCGCCTGCGAGGCAGGTCGGCCCGCCGAGGCGGACGGTGACGCTCTTTTCGCCCGGCTCCCCTGCGCCCAGCAGAGGCGGGCGGTAGGGCATCTCGATGACGTCCGGGGTGTGGCAGGCGGCGGACATATCGAGGATGGCGAGGCTGGTGCTGCCGTTGTGCAGGGTGTCCAGCACCGTGGTGACGAGATAGCCCGCGTTCAGCGCCCACGCCTCGCCCGGCTCGAGATAGACCTGTACACCGTACTTCTCCTGCATCCGGGTGATGCAGGCTTCCAGCGTCGGAAGGGCATAGCCCGGGCGGGTGATGTGGTGTCCGCCGCCGAAGTTGAGCCACTTCAGGCCCGGCAGCAGGCTGCCGAACTTCGCCTCGACCGCGTCCAGCGTCAGGGCCAGCGCGTCGGCGTCCTGCTCACAGAGGGTGTGGAAGTGGAGGCCGTCCAGCAGGGAAGAGAGGCCCGGCTGCTTTTCCAGCGCGGCATCCCACTGGGCGCGGGTGGTGCCGAGGCGGCTGCCCGGGGCGCAGGGGTCATAGATGGCGTGGCCCTCCTGCGTCGAGCACTCGGGGTTGATGCGCAGGCCCACGCTCTTGCCCGCAGCCTTTGCCGCCGGGCCGAACTTTGCCAGCTGGGCGGGGGAGTTGAAGACGACGTGGTCGGCGTAGTGGAGCAGCTCTGCGAACTCGTCCACCCGGTAGGCGGCGCAGAAGACGTGGTTCTCCTTCTGGGGCAGCTCCTCCCTGCCCAGACGGCTCTCGTAGAGGCCGCTGGCCTCCGTGCCCGCCAGATAGGGCGCGAGGAGGGGGTAGAGGTCGAAGTTGGAGAAGGCCTTCTGGGCCAGCAGCATCTTGCAGCCCGTCCGCTGCTGGACGCCCAGCAGGATCTCGCCGTTGCGGCGCAGCTGGGCCTCGTCCAGCAGGTAGCAGGGGGTGGGCAGGGAAGCGAGGGCCGCTTCGGAGAGGTTTGCCAGCCCGGCGAAGGGCGGGCGTGTATCCAGCACCCGCATCAGTCCACCAGAGCCGGGCTGTGGCTCTCAGAGCGGGGCAGGCCGTACTTGTCCAGAGCGTCCAGATAGGGGTCCGGATCGAACTCCTCGACCGTGTGGACGCCCTTGGTGGTCCACTTGCCGGTCAGCAGCATCAGGGCGCCGCACATGGCGGGCACGCCGGTGGTATAGCTGATGGCCTGCGAGCCGACCTCTTTGTAGCACTCCTGATGGTCGCAGACGTTGTAGATGTAGTAGGTCTTCTCCTTGCCGTCCTTCTTGCCGGTGAAGATGCAGCCGATGTTGGTCTTGCCCTTGGTGCGGGGGCCGAGGCTGGCAGGGTCGGGCAGGAGGGCCTTGAGGAACTGGATGGGCACGATCTCCTGACCGTTGAACTGGATGGGCGTGGTGGAGAGCATCCCCACGTCCTCGAGACAGCGCATATGGTCGAGATAGCTCTGGCCGAAGGTCATGAAGAAGCGGATGCGCTTTGCCTCCGGGATGTTCTTGGCGAGGGACTCGATCTCCTCGTGGTGGAGCAGGTACATATCCTTCTGGCCCACCTTGTCGAAGTCGTACTCCCGCTTGATGCTCATAGCCGGAATTTCCACCCAGTGGCCGTCCTCCCAGTAGCTGCCGGGGGCAGACACCTCACGCAGGTTGATCTCGGGGTTGAAGTTGGTGGCGAAGGCATAGCCGTGGTCTCCGCCGTTGCAGTCGAGGATGTCGATGGTGTCGATGGTGTCGAACTCGTGCTTCTTGGCGTAGGCGCAGTAAGCCTGCGTCACGCCCGGGTCGAAGCCGCTGCCCAGCAGGGCGGTGAGGCCGGCCTCCTCAAACTTCTTGGCGTAGGCCCACTGCCAGCTGTAGTCGAAGTAGGCGGAGAAGCCTGCCTCCTTGCAGCGCTTCTCGTAGACGGCGCGCCATGCCGGGTCGTCGGTGTTCTCCGGCTCGTAGTTGGCGGTGTCCATGTAGTTGACGCCGCAGGCGAGGCAGGCGTCCATGATGGTCAGGTCCTGATAGGGCAGGGCGATGTTCATCACGAGGTCGGGCTGGTAGCTCTTGATGAGGGCGATGACCTCGTCCACATGGTCGGCGTCCACCTGCGCGGTGGTGATGCGGGTCGTGGTCTTGGGGGCAAGCTCGGCGGCCAGCTTGTCGCACTTGGACTTGGTGCGGCTGGCGATGCAGATGTCGGTGAACACCTCGGGCACCTGGCAGCATTTGTGGATGGCGACGGAGGCCACGCCGCCGCAGCCGATGATCAGAACTTTGCTCATGATGGTTTCTCCTTTATGTCAAAATATTCATTCCTTCGTCAGGTCTGGAAGCCGGGCCAGCCCTTGTCCAGCGCGATGAGCAGCTCCCGCAGCACCTTGCAGGCCGTGGCCGTGGAGACGCCGGAGATGTCCAGCATGGGGGCCAGCTCCTGTCTCTTATACACATCTGACGCTGCCGACGATAAGGC
>ERZ1027044.138-NODE-138-length-44615-cov-17.389497_pt1 | contig 44615 bp, 53 predicted proteins | sample MGYA00519433_ERZ1027044 | MGnify/ENA primary metagenome ERZ1027044 (study PRJEB26926, sample SAMN06164589) | human gut metagenome | biome: ENVO:00009003; feature: ENVO:2100002; material: ENVO:00002003 | host: Homo sapiens | place: USA | collected 2012 ... | reverse complement strand
ACAAATTCAACTTTGCCGGCAAAAAGGCAATCGTTCGTGTGGACTTCAATGTACCCTTGAATGAAGAAGGTAAAATTACTGACGATACTCGTATCCGCGGTGCTCTGCCTACTTTGAAAAAAGTATTGGCTGACGGTGGTGCCTTGATTATCATGTCACACATGGGTAAACCTAAAGGCAAAGTAAACGCAAAATATTCTTTGAGCCAGATTGTTGACGCTGTATCTGCTGCACTGGGTGTTGCTGTTCAGTTCGCACCAGACTGTGCTAAAGCTCAGGAAGCTGCTGCTGCTTTGAAACCGGGTGAAGTTTTATTGCTTGAAAACCTTCGTTTCTATCCTGAAGAAGAAGGAAAACCTGTAGGAATCGACAAAGAAGACCCTGCTTACGAAGACGCTAAAAAGGCAATGAAAGCTTCTCAGAAAGAATTTGCTAAAACTTTGGCATCTTACGCTGACTGCTACGTAATGGACGCATTCGGTACAGCTCACCGTAAACACGCTTCTACAGCTGTTATCGCTGACTATTTCGATGCAGACCACAAAATGTTGGGCTACTTGATGGAAAAAGAAGTTTTGGCTGTTGACAATGTATTGAAAGACATCAAACGTCCGTTTACTGCTATCATGGGTGGTTCTAAAGTTTCTACTAAAATAGGTATCATCGAAAACTTGATGGATAAGGTAGATAACTTGATTCTTTGCGGTGGTATGGCATTTACTTTCGCTAAAGCTAAGGGTGGAAAAATCGGTAACTCATTGGTAGAAGACGACAAATTACAGTTGGCTCTTGACATCATCGCTAAAGCTAAAGCTAAAGGTGTAAACTTGGTATTGGGTTGCGACTGTGTTGCTGCCGACAAGTTTGCTAACGATGCAAACACGCAGGTTTGTCCGGACAATGATATCCCTGAAGGCTGGATGGGTCTGGATGCAGGTCCTAAGACTCAGGAAGAATTCAAAGCTGCTATCAAGGGAGCTAAGACAATCTTGTGGAACGGTCCTGCAGGTGTATTCGAAATGGATAACTTTGCTGCTGGTTCAAAAGCTATCGCAGAAGCTATCGCAGAAGCAACTAAAGAAGGTGCTTTCTCTTTAATCGGTGGTGGTGACTCTGTAGCTTGTATCAACAAGTTCGGTATGGCCGACCAAGTTTCTTATATCTCAACTGGTGGTGGTGCTTTGTTGGAAGCTATCGAAGGTAAAATCCTTCCGGGTATCGCTGCTATCCGTGGTGACAAATAAGAATAACCGTTTGAAATAAAACCATTAAAGGGAGATATGTCTAAATAAGACATATCTCCCTTTTTCATACCCATAAGTTCCGTTTCAGCCCTGCCTTTTCGTCTTTCTCAACACAAAAAGAAGAGAGTAAATTGTCGGAATATTATATCAGACAATTTACTCTCTTCCTTATTTCAAATTCTGCTTTTACTCGGCTACATCCGGAGTCATATCTCCTTCGATTACCAGACGTGTAATTTCATTAGCTCCATTCGTACGCAAAGTAATTGTTTTACGGAAATGACCGGGGAACTTACCTGTTCCATCATAAGTCACCGTAACCTCCCCACCTTCACCCGGTCTGATTGGCTCTTTAGGATATTGAGGAACTGTACATCCACATGAAGCAATAGCCTGGTGAATCACTAAAGGACCATCACCCGTATTCTTGAACTTAAATTTACAAGTAACCTTCGGACTTTTTTCAGAAAAAGCCCCAAAGTTATGACTGGTCTTATCAAAAGTAATTTCAGCTGTGCCCTGAGCCAAAACAGTCAGCACACTTACCATCATAAACAGCGTAGCAAAAAAAATCTTTTTCATCATTTTTCTTTTATTTTTAAAAGCCTATTTTACAAAGATAGACTTTTTTATTGAAAACCTTGTCAATCAATTAGCATTATTAACATTAGCCCCGGTTTACCTGCTTTACCCCTTTTACTGTTTTTATTTTCTTAATCAATGACTCCAGCTTTGAAGTATCATCAACCATGACAGTCAGCATACCCGAGAACAAGCCATCATGAGAGTCAATACTGATAGAACGCAATGAAATATCACTTTCCTTATTAATAATAGAAGTAATATTCGTCACAATTCCAATATCATCGTGTCCCACTATACGCAAAGTAATAGGATATTGTTTTCCCTGACTCTTGCCAGCCCAACGCGCCCTTACAATACGATAAGGGAAGCGTGACTTCATTTCCTTGGCATTCGGGCAGTCACACCGATGTATCTTGATTCCTCCGGAAATAGTCACAAAGCCAAACACCTCATCCCCATAAATCGGATTACAACACTTGGCCAGGTTAAAGTCAAGCCCCTTCAGATTCTGGTCAATCACCAGTACATCATCTTTATAATAATCCTTCACATCGGCACCTGCCTGCATATTATAAGCCTCAGCACTACGGTAAACCACATCCTCACGCTGTTCATTTTCCCGCTTTTGCATATCCAGGTATTTGTCAATTATCCCGTTAATGTCGGCAGATTCATCGGCTATACTCTGATAGAAATCGGTAACAGTCTTAAAGCCAAGCTTACGTATCAAGCGCATCAAGATAGCCTCATCGTATTCTAATTTCCGGTTTTTAAATTTCCGCTCCAGTGTTTCTCTGGCAAACTGCGTCTGGCGGGCAGCAATTTCCTTAAGAGCCTGCCGGATTTTATTGCGAGCCTTCGAGGTAGTAACAAAATTCAGCCAGTCACGCTTGGGAGTCTGTGTATTCGAAGTCATGATTTCCACCTGATCTCCACTATTGAGCCGCTGCTTCAGCTGTACATTTTTACCGTTCACCCGCGCCCCGATACACCGGCATCCCAAGTTCGAATGAATGGAAAAAGCAAAATCAAGCACAGTAGCCCCCTGTGGCAATTTATGCAAATCCCCCTTTGGAGTAAAGACAAAAACCTCATCTTTATACAAATCAAGCTTAAACTGATCCATGACCTCCAGGTCACTATCTGCATTTTCAAGCGTTTCACGAATGGTATTCAACCACTCATCCAGTCCGCTTTCACCTTTAATTCCCTTATAGCGCCAGTGAGCAGCCAATCCCTTCTCGGCTATTTCATCCATACGTTCCGTGCGAATCTGCACTTCCACCCATTTACCTTCAGGCCCCATTACTGTGATATGAAGCGACTCATACCCATTGCTTTTAGGAACAGAAAGCCAATCGCGCAGACGCTTGGGATTCGGCAAATACATATCAGTGACAATAGAATAAGCCTGCCAGCACTCCTGCTTTTCTTTTTCCAGTGGAGCATCCAGAATAATACGGATGGCAAATAAATCATACACCCCCTCAAACGGACATCCCTGCTTTTTCATCTTCTGATAAATAGAATGAATAGACTTGGTGCGCCCTTTGATATGAAAAGTCAATCCAGCTTCTTCCAACTTCGCACGTACAGGTTCAATAAAGGCTTCAATATAACGGTCACGTGCCGCTTTTGTGGCATTCAGCTTATCTTTAATATGATAATATACATCGTGCTGAGTATATTTCAACGAAAGGTCTTCAAGTTCTGACTTTAGTTTATATAACCCCAACTTATGTGCCAGCGGGGCATACAAATAAGCAGCCTCATTAGCTACCTGCAGCCGGGCCTCATTATTCGGATTATCTTTAATCTGACGCATCAGATTGACACGGTCGGCTATGATTATCAAGATAACCCGCATATCTTCGGCAAAAGACAACAGCAAGTTACGGAAGTTTTCCGATTCAATGGTAGGACTCTTTGAATACAATTCATTGATACGCACCAGCCCTCGGATAATTCCTGCCACATCCTCCCCGTATTCACAACGAACTGCTTCCAATGTACACAAATTATATTTCACTGATTCATGAAGCATAATACCAAGAATAGAAGCACGGCGCATTCCTATTTCTTCAGCCAGAATCACAGCCGTCTGCATATCTTTGATTATAGGATTCATCCCAAAGACATTACGAGGGATTCCTCCTCCAGCCGTTGCTTTAATCAAGTGCGCTTTCAGCTTTCTGCAATCATCACGCTGCAATGTATCTTTCGACAGCAACAACAATCTTTTATATAGCGAAAACAACTCTGCCCGTTCTTCCCGAGTAAAAAAAACATTACCTTCCATTGCCTTTATTTTTTATCTTTGCGGGTAAAGATAGTTTTTTTCTTCTGCTTTAGCGCATTCTTTCAGTATTTTTTATAATTTTGGGTATCATTACCTTGAAGCGAATGATTTAAACAACCAAAATATACGTAATATGTTAACACACGAAGACAAAGAATTATTAGCAAGCAAAGGCATTTCAGAAGCACAAATAGCTGAACAGTTGGAATGTTTCAAAAAAGGATTTCCTTTCTTAAAGCTTGCTGCCGCAGCATCAGTTGACAATGGCGGTATCCTGATACCCGAAAAAGAAGAACAAGATGCTTATTTAAACGCTTGGGATACCTACAAGCAAGGAGATAAGAAAATTGTAAAATTTGTTCCTGCATCGGGTGCAGCAAGCCGCATGTTTAAAAACCTGTTTGAGTTTTTAGGTGCCGACTACCATGTACCGACTACCGACTTTGAAAAAAAATTCTTCGACCACATCCATAGCTTTGCTTTTTTCAACGACTTAAATGCAGCATGCCTGGATAACACAGGAAAGAATATTGATGCACTGCTTACTGAGCACAACTATAAAGCTGTAGTATCAAACCTGCTTGAATCGGCAGGACTGAATTACGGTTCACTGCCTAAAGGATTACTCAAATTCCACCGCTATGCCGACGGAGTACGCACACCGTTAGAAGAACATCTGGTAGAAGGAGCCCTCTATGCAGCCGGAAAAACCGGAGAAGTAAATGTACACTTCACCGTATCAACCGAACACCGCCAGCTTTTCCAAAAGCTCGTTGATGCAAAGACTTGTGAATACGCTTCTAAATATGGTATTAACTACCACATCAGTTTTTCTGAACAAAAGCCCAGCACCGACACCGTAGCTGCCGACATGGAAAACAATCCGTTCCGCGACAAAGACGGCAAACTTTTGTTCCGTCCGGGAGGACATGGTGCGCTTATTGAAAACCTGAATGATTTAGATGCCGATATCGTATTTATCAAAAACATCGACAATGTGGTACCCGACCGCTTGAAAGACGATACTGTTACTTACAAGAAGTTACTTGCCGGTGTTCTGGTTACCCTACAGAAACAGGCATTCAGTTACCTTGAGCTACTGGACGGAGGTCACTACAGCCATGCAGAACTGGAAGAAATCATCCGCTTCGTACAACAGAAGTTACACTGCAGAAACCAAGAAATAAAAAACCTGGAAGATGCTGAACTCGTTATTTATCTCCGCAAAAAGCTGAACCGTCCGATGCGCGTCTGCGGAATGGTCAAAAACGTAGGAGAACCGGGAGGAGGTCCGTTCTTAGCTTATAATGCCGACAACACAGTTTCACTGCAAATTCTTGAAAGTTCACAAATCGACATGAACGACCCGGAAAAGAAAGCTATGTTTGAAAAAGGAACTCACTTTAATCCGGTTGATTTGGTATGTGCAATCCGCGACTATAAAGGAAACAAATTCGACCTGCTGAAACACGTAGACAAAGCTACCGGCTTCATCTCTTACAAATCGAAGAATGGAAAAGACCTGAAAGCACTCGAACTTCCCGGGTTATGGAACGGTTCAATGAGTGACTGGAGCACTGTGTTTGTAGAAGTTCCGTTAAGCACCTTCAATCCGGTAAAGACCGTTAACGACCTGTTACGCGAACAACATCAGTAACTTTTAAGATTTTCAGTTTCTAAGTTTTTAAGTTTTTGCGAATAAAAACAGCAAACTTAAAAACTTAGAAACTTAAAGATTCATCCCCATTATATAATCATTCATATAAAAGCCAGCCCCTATGGGGAAATCTCCTTCCCGTACTTTCTCCATACCCATGTGCTCATAAAAGCCCAAAGCCGGATTCTGACGGTTTACATTCAGTTCCATGCGGCAAGGTTCCGAATGAACTTCCTTTATAGCCGAAATAGCCCGCTCGAACAACTTCTTTCCCAAATGCTTTTTCTGACAGCAAGGCTTTATATAAATCTTCTCTAGATGAAACAAATCATCTGTTTCTTGCCTCACTGAAACATATCCCAAAGCCTCATCTGCATCACAGGCTAAAAAATACACATGACCTTCGTTTTCCATTTGCCGACGCAAATTTTCATACGAATACATCCATTCCATCATATACTCTATTTGCTCCCGAGTCAATATACTCTGGTAAGTTGCAGGAAATACTTCCCAAGCCAACTTATTAATCAGTGGAATATCCTCCACCGTAGCTTTCCGAATGACCATCATTTTATTTATGTTTAATCCATACTGCAAATATACCGTTTCAGCATATCAGTCGATAAAAAGGAATAAACTTTTTTGTTAAAAAGAACAAAAAACAAGTACTATGTTATACAAGGTATTCATTTATTACATACATTTGTGTCATACAAATAAACACTGTAAACCAAATGAATGTAGATAATGTAAAATCACAGATGCGAAAAGGAATGCTTGAATACTGCATTCTTTTACTCCTTCACCGAGAGCCGGCTTATGCTTCCGACATCATTCAAAAGCTTAAAACAGCCAAGCTCATTGTAGTGGAAGGTACGCTCTACCCCCTGCTTACCCGCCTGAAAAACGATGAATTGTTATCATATGAATGGGTAGAGTCCACTCAAGGTCCTCCCCGGAAATATTATCGGCTAACCCCTCAAGGAGAAGATTTTCTTGCCGAACTTGAAACGGCATGGGACGAGCTTTCAAATACAGTAAATCACTTAAAACTAAAACTTCTAACAACTACCCACGATGAAAAAGACACTGACTGTTAACTTAGGAGGCACGGTTTATCATATTGATGAAGATGCCTATATATTATTAGATAACTACCTGAACAATCTCCGGTACCATTTCCGTAAGAGTCAAGGAGCAGAAGAGATTGTACACGACATGGAGATTCGTATTGCAGAACTGTTCGACGAATATATACAAGAAGGAAAACAAGTAATAACCATCGAACAAGTAGAAGCCGTTATCGCCCGAATGGGTAAACCTGAAGAGCTCAACGATGATTTCGAAAAAGAAGAAGACGCCCCCAAAACCGACTCCGCTCAAGGTCAACAAACCACGCGCCGCATCTTCCGCAACCCGGATGACCGCATTTTAGGAGGAGTGGTATCCGGACTGGCTGCCTACCTCGGATGGGATGTTACCTGGCTGCGTGTGGGCTTCATTGCAGCAGGAATTGCATTTCAAGGACTCATCCTCTTCTACCTCATTGCATGGATTGTATTTCCTGTAGCACATACCGCTACCGAAAAATTACAAATGCGAGGAGAACCCATTAACGTAGAAAACATCGGACGAACGGTTACCGATGGATTCGAACGTGCCAACGAATACGTACACTCTGAAAAGCCACGTTCTTTTCTCCAACGCCTGGGCAATGCCTTCGTAGCCATCGTAGGCTTTCTTCTGAAAGTATTCCTCGTTGTAGTAGCCATTTGCTGTGCCCCCGCCCTGTTAGTCGGTCTCATCGTACTCTTTGCTCTGTTTATGGCAGCTACAGGCATTTTGGTCAGCTTCCCGGCAGCCTTCTACAGCGTCTTGCCCGGCATAGACTGGAATATAGTAAGCACCACACCGGGAATCGGCATAGCCCTCTCTGTATGCGGACTGCTGGCAGCCGGAATCCCCATCGTAGGGTTACTGCAACTCATCATGCAAGCTTTCGGTGTATGGAAACCCATGTCCACCGCCACCAAAATCATCCTCATCTTTGTATGGATGATTGCCGTAGCCTGCGGATTTATCTTTATGCTACAAGCTCCTTTCATTGAATATTTTGCCAGTCCACTATAATTAAAGCAAATTTTAATACTCAAGAAAGATGAAAAATCTTATCTTTGCAGCAATGAGTATAAAAACTTTAAAACGAATATGACTAAGAAGATTCTTTTGTTAGGCTCTGGTGAGTTAGGTAAGGAATTCACCATTGCTGCACAGCGTTTGGGACAATATGTAATTGCGTGTGATTCTTATGCAGGAGCTCCTGCCATGCAAGTGGCCGATGCCTTTGAAGTATTCAGCATGTTGGACGGAGAAGCACTCGACCATGTGGTTGAAAAATATCACCCAGATATTATCGTCCCCGAAATTGAAGCCATCCGCACCGAGCGTCTTTTTCACTTAGAGAAAGAAGGTATCCAAGTGGTACCAAGCGCACGTGCCGTAAACTTCACGATGAACCGCAAGGCCATACGCGACCTGGCAGCGAAAGAACTGGGACTGAAAACAGCAAAATATTTCTATGCCACCTCATACGAAGAGCTGAAAGAGGCAGCCGACAAAATCGGTTATCCCTGCGTAATCAAGCCATTAATGTCATCTTCAGGAAAAGGACAATCAGTAGCCAAAAGTCCGGAAGACTTAAAGTATTCTTGGGAATATGGCTGCAGCGGAAGCCGAGGCGACATCAAAGAACTCATTGTGGAAGAATTCATCAAATTCGACAGTGAAATTACACTGCTTACCGTTACTCAAAAAAACGGCCCTACCCTATTCTGCCCGCCTATCGGACACGTACAGAAAGGTGGCGACTATCGCGAAAGTTTCCAGCCAGCTCACATCGCTCCTGAACACTTGGCTGAAGCACAACGCATGGCAGCTAAAGTTACTGAAGCCTTAACCGGATACGGACTATGGGGCGTGGAATTCTTCTTAAGCCATGAAAACGGAGTTTACTTCTCTGAATTATCTCCTCGCCCACATGATACAGGTATGGTAACCCTTGCCAATACACAGAACCTGAACGAATTTGAACTGCACCTGTACGCTGTACTTGGTCTTCCTATCCCGGGTATTACACAAGAGCACATCGGAGCAAGTGCCGTAATTCTTTCACCGATAGCCAGCCAAGAAACTCCGCGCTACCGGGGTGAGGAACTGGTATGCTCACAGCCCAACACCTACTTACGTATCTTCGGGAAACCTTACACCAAGATGAACCGACGCATGGGAGTCGTGGTATGTTATGACAAGAACGACGGTGACCTTGACGCACTGCGCGACAAGTGTAAATCACTGGCAGACAAGGTAGAAGTCTATTAAAATAAAATCTATTTTACCTTCATAAAAAACGCTTTGATGTTTTAGAAAAAACATCAAAGCGTTTTTTTATTTCGTCTTGACGTTTACCTCAAAACATCAAGACGTTTTTTCTGTATCTTATACAATCATAACTCCACTATTCTAATCAGAACCAAGCGTCAACAAGTCCCCCCAAGAAACTCTAAAGACAAAGTTTTCAAAGCCGTATTCCGACAGCAATAAACGGTCTGCTCAAGCCATCAGCTCCACAAATCCAACTTATTCTTCCGCGATTCTTCCAATGAAGCAGTTTTCACCACGCGCGTCTGATTTTTTTCACGCAGCTCCTCATAACTCTCTTCCAACTCCTTCACAAAAGCCGGACGCAGTTCCGGATTCAATAACTTGGCTAAGACCGAAGCATTTTGAGAAGCATCACGCATATAAACCACCGGAGCATGGTAAACCGGAGCAATTTTCAAAGCCGTGTGAAGTTTTGAAGTAGTAGCCCCGCCAATCATTACCGGAACGTCAAGCCCTGCACGCTGTAACTCGCTCACCACATGAACCATTTCCTCAAGTGAAGGCGTAATCAGCCCGCTGAGTCCTACAACATCCACCTTTTCCCGAATAGCCGTTTCCACTATTTTCTCGGCAGGAACCATAACTCCCAAGTCAATGATTTCATAGCCATTGCAAGCCATAACCACCGAAACAATATTCTTTCCGATGTCATGCACATCGCCCTTCACCGTAGCTACCAACACTTTTCCGGCACTCTTTGCCCCCTCTTTCTTTTCAGCTTCTATATAAGGCTGAAGAAATGCCACCGCTTTCTTCATGGTACGCGCCGTCTTGACCACTTGCGGTAAAAACATTTTACCAGAGCCGAACAAGTCGCCCACATGGTTCATGCCCGCCATCAAAGGTCCTTCTATAATACTGACCGCATTCGGATAACGCCGAAGCGCCTCACTCAAGTCCTGCTCCAAATAATCGCTGATTCCTTTTACCAAAGCATACTGCAAACGCTCTTCCACGGTTTGAAGCGAACGGAATCCGTCACCACTTGTTTTTCCGTCAGCCGGCTTACTCTCTGCCTGCTGCTTCAAACTCTCTGCTGTTTCAATCAACCGTTCTGCCGCATCCGGACGGCGGTTTAACACCACATCTTCAATCCGCTCCAACACATCAGCCGGAATATCCGTATAAAGCACCGAAGTACTCGAATTCACAATACCCATATCCATTCCTTCGCGGATGGCATAGTATAAGAAAACCGCATGCATCGCCTCACGGATATAATTATTTCCACGGAACGAGAACGAAAGATTGCTTACTCCACCGCTTATATGCGCTCCGGGAAGATTCCGTCGGATCCATCCGGTAGCCTTAATGAAATCTACCGCATAATTGTTATGCTCCTCAATTCCCGTAGCCACGGCAAGCACGTTAGGGTCAAATATAATGTCATGCGGATTAAAGCCAACCTGTTCGGTAAGAATGCGGTAGGCACGGGCACAAACTTCAATCTTACGATCATACGTATCTGCCTGTCCCTGCTCATCGAATGCCATTACAATCACCGCCGCACCATACTGCTTAACCGTACGTGCATGCTCAATGAATACCGATTCTCCCTCTTTCAGCGAAATCGAATTTACCACACACTTCCCCTGAAGACATTTCAACCCTGCGAGAATCACTTCCCATTTTGACGAGTCAATCATAATCGGCACCCGTGAAATTTCCGGTTCCGATGCAATCAGATTCAAGAACGTAGTCATTTCTTCTGCCGCATCCAGCAATCCGTCATCCATATTGACATCAATAATGAGCGCCCCGTCGTCCACCTGCTTGCGGGCTATAGAAAGTGCCTCTTCATATTTCTTTTCATTTATCAGACGCAAGAATTTACGCGAACCTGCCACATTGCAACGTTCACCCACATTGACAAAATTAATCTGCGGAGTTACTTCAAGCAATTCCAGTCCCGACAGCCAGAGGCAATCAGGCTTGGCAGCAGGCACATGCGGAACCGCCCCTTTCACTAATTCTTGGAAGCGGGCGATGTAAGCTTCCGTCGTACCACAGCATCCTCCAATGATATTCACCAAGCCTTCGTTAATATACTCCCGAACTTCTTCTGCCATTTCCTCCGGAGTCTGGTCATACTGACCTAAACTGTTAGGCAATCCGGCATTCGGATAAGCACTGATATAATAAGGAGCCCGCTTGGCAAGTTGTTCAAGAAACGGCTTCAGCTGACGCGCCCCAAACGAACAGTTCAGACCGATGGAAAAAATATCAGCATGCTGTACAGATGCAAGGAAAGCCTCTAAGGTTTGTCCGGAGAGTGTTCTTCCTCCCGTATCAGAGACCGTCACCGAAAGCATCAGCGGAACCCTTCGCCCCACCCGCTCCATCGACAGTTCAGCCGCGCGGATAGCCGCCTTGGCATTGAGCGTATCGAAAATGGTTTCTATCAAAATAGCATCCACTCCTCCCTCAAGCAACGCTTCCATCTGTTCACAGTAAGCTGTTTGAAGCGCATCGAAAGTCAAGGCACGGAAAGCCGGATTGTTCACATCCGGACTCATGGAACAAGTCTTGTTGGTAGGTCCCACAGCCCCGGCAACAAAGCGGGGTTTTTCCGGAGTACGGAGCGTATACTCATCGGCAAGTTTACGAGCCAAACGCACCGCAGCCAGATTGATTTCCCTGCAATACCCCTCCATGTGATAATCTTCCATCGAAACCGAAGTGGCATTAAAGGTATTGGTCTCAATAATATCGGCACCGGCTTCCAGATATTTCCGGTGAATGTCTTCAATCACATCCGGACGAGTCAGACAAAGCAAATCATTGTTGCCTTTCAGCTGACCCTGAACATCCTTAAAACGCTCTCCCCGGAAATCGGCCTCCGACAGCCCGTAGCGCTGTATCATGGTTCCCATAGCCCCATCGAGCACGAGAATCCGTTCTTGTATTTGTTTTTGCATAAGTCTTTGTAGTTTTTGAGCTTGTATGTTCCTGAGTTTTTGAGCTTGTATGTTCCACAAATCACTTGCCCTGCTGCTCCAACCGGCAAGCAAGAACCATCTGTCATGCCCCCAAGTAAAAGGACTCAGCAAGCCTGCCTAAGTTCATGAGCCCAAACTTTAAACCCGAAGAGCCCAAAAGCTCAAAAACCCAGAACTTATTTCCTATCTTTTGAACATCCGGTCCATCATACGCTTATCCTCCTTCTCTTTCAGCGACTGACGCTTATCATACTGTTTCTTACCTTTAGCCAATGCAATAACCACTTTGGCCAATCCTTTCTCGTTAATATACAAGCGTGTAGGAACAATGGTAAATCCCGGCTCATCGGAAGTACGCTCTAACTTGCGCAATTCTTTATGAGTCAATAACAACTTCCGGTCGCGGCGGGCAGCATGATTATTATAAGAGCCATAAAAGTATTCGGCTATATGCATGTTTTTTACCCATAATTCACCACGTGAGAAAAAACAAAACGTATCGACCAAACTGGCTTTACCCTGACGGATAGATTTAATTTCTGTACCGGTCAGTACAATACCAGCTGTATATGTATCGATAAATTCATAATCAAACGACGCCCGTTTGTTCTTTATATTGATATTATTATTCGTTGAAGTTTTCATCAGTTCAGTATCACAGTCAATTTATTAAAAATAGATTCGATTACAGCCGGAGACAACAAGATAAACAAAGTCGACACCAAGGTATAAGAATTCAACCTGACCTCCGGAACAAGCAAAAAGCGACGGGCACCTTCAAAGACCACAAACAGAGTGTACAGCTGCAATATCCAGTGAAGAATGGCTATAGGGAAAAAGCTACTCACCATGTCAAGCACAAAAGTAACCACCATGGAATAGCCCACGAAGGTATGAAGCACACTTTTGGAATATGAAGCCGCAAACCAGCGCTTTCCCACAGCTTCTATCAAGTAAACAGCCAGAAAAAAACCTCCGAACAATGCTACCGCCAGGGCGCAGCAACTGCGAAGAGCATTCTGAAAAACATCAGGAGTGATGTCACGTCCCAAAAATGCCCCGATAAATTCAGTCATGCTGCATAAGCCAATCAAAGGGTAAACAAAGCTATCCAAGATGTTTCGTTCTTCACCACCTTCACTGATTTCAGTCCAAGTCTTTCCCGGCGATGACAATAAGGCTATTATTTTGTGGAACAATTTTTTATAATCCATCTGTTTCCTCCTTTTATTATATAAATATTTAATTCGCGTAGTCTAAATCCTGTTTGCAGTTCATTTCCCGTAGCCTTACAGTCTTAATGATAAGCTTACAAAGTTTGACTTAAACTAAAATGAAACGCAAATGTATAAAAAAAGGAGACATGTGTTAGCATGTCTCCCGATTAGTTTATTATAAATTAGCAATGTTGCTTATTTAGATTCCTTGAAATATTTCGCATAAGGGATAGAAAGCGATGTAGATACATCTTTTGCCTTGTCATAGTCAAGCATATCGTCGCCCGACAGACTTCCCGGAACTTTCCACTTGATAATCAAGTTATCGGGCAAAGCACCTTCCTTCACTCCTTTATACCAGTTCAAAGCATCCGACAAAGAAAAGCGAACATACTCAAATCCGTTTGTTGACTTCCGGTCTTTATTTGTGCTCAAGTCATTTACCTTATGATGAACATAAAGCACCAGATTGCTTCCACTGATTGACTCTTTTTCTGTTTTTGCGCAATACAAGCTAAACTGATGAGCACCGGTCTGCGAATCAGAAGCATCTACCTTGCCGTCAGAGCCGCTTTTCACATAATATTGAACACCCAAGAACAGGTTATTTTTATCATAATAAGGGAAAGCTGCCAGTCCAGCCAGATAAATCGGTGCATTCGCCCACTCTGTATCTCCCATAGAATATTGCGCATCTTTTACTGCAGCCATTCCCTGCAACGTAATCGGCAAACGTTTTGAATTTTGCTTGATTGAATCTGGACTATATTGATACTGAATAATTACATAAGGAGTGGTAACAGAAGTCTCTGCCCATTGTTTCTGATTGCTCGGCTCAAGACGCAAGCCCGCCGAGTTTTCAAAGCTATAATATCCGGGCATTCCTGTATTTTTCACATACTCCATTCCTGTAGCAATGTTAGGGGTATCTCCACCCAAGCAAGAGCTAAATCCAAGCATTGCCACCACTGCGGCAAACATAGCCGCCAATTTAATCTTTTTCATGTTTTACGATATTTTATTTAAGTTTTTATTCTATTTCTATCTCACTGCGCTAAGTAAATGAGCCCTTCGCAAGAAAACTGCACCGCCTTCGGCTATTTAACAAATATAAACATTAAAAAGACTTGTATTCCAAACCCATTCACCTATTTTTCTTTCACACGATCTCGGCAAACTGTTCCAGATGCTCGTCCACATAACGGGCTATCTGCTCAGTTACCTCCTCTTCCATTTCCATAAAAGCCTCCTCTATGTCATCGAAAGCCTCATATTGCTCATACATTGCCATAAACTCGTCATCCGTACACTCACGCTCTAAGTCATCACGATGCGCATCATAAATCTTTTTCGCCTCATAAATCAGTTTTCCAAAATCCTTCGCTCCGAACAGGCGCATCGCTTTCGCAAAAGGATTGTCAAAAATATAAGGACCGTATCCATTCTGAATCAACTGAATGAAGCCTCCCTCAAGCACTTCTTCCCGGAAAAAATGATAACCTAACAAGGTATGCTGATAACCATTCAGCAAAGGCATCGTCTCTGCACATACCCTACCCGATGTAACTTCAAGGTATTTATCAATAAACACCTTCAAAAAGCCATCCATACCCTCTGCGGCTCCGGCACGTAACGCCTCATCGGTCACTGTAATCTTTGTTTCTTCCATATCGTTCAAGTTTTTGAGTTCTTAAGTCAGGCTGTCTGATTTCAGGCAACAAGCCGGCAGCTTAAAATTCTCAGCCCATCAGTCGCCTGAAAACAATACCGCAGCAAAGATAAAGCAAAAATATTATAAAAAGCGAAGAAAAAGTTTGGTTTATTCGGTTGCATAACAAAATAAAACGACTAACTTTGCCGATGTATTAAGGAATTCCCTCCTTAATAGAAAAAGGTTATGAAACCTATTTTTTATTACCAACTAATAAAACGTAACGAATATGACTTATTCACACGAAGTTGAACACATGTGTGTTGTAAAAAAAGGACCTAATCACGGTCCGGCTCCAATTCCTGAAGAAGGAAAATGGGTTAAATCAAAAGAAATTAAAGACATTTCCGGTTTGACTCACGGTATCGGTTGGTGTGCTCCTCAGCAGGGTGCTTGTAAACTGACCCTTAACGTTAAAGAAGGTGTTATCCAGGAAGCTTTGGTTGAAACTATCGGTTGCTCAGGTATGACTCACTCAGCAGCTATGGCTTCAGAAATCCTGCCGGGTAAAACTGTTTTGGAAGCCCTGAACACTGACTTGGTTTGTGATGCTATCAACACTGCTATGCGTGAATTATTCTTGCAGATTGTTTACGGACGTACTCAGTCAGCTTTCTCTGAAGGCGGTTTGATGATTGGTGCTGGTCTGGAAGACTTGGGTAAAGGTCTGCGCAGCCAGGTAGGTACTCTGTACGGAACATTGGCTAAAGGTCCTCGCTACTTGGAAATGGCAGAAGGTTATATCAAGACTATCGCTTTGGATGAAAACGATGAAATCTGCGGATATGAATTCGTTCATCTGGGCAAGTTCATGGATGAAATCAAAAAAGGAACAGACGCTAACGAAGCATTGAAGAAAGTAACCGGTACTTACGGACGCTTCACAGCAGAACAAGGCGCAGTTAAACATATCGACCCACGTCACGAATAATTAAGGAGGAAAGAACATATGATTAGAGAAGTAAAATTTGAAAGCCAGGACCGTCGTATCAAACAGATTCTTGCTGCTTTGAACGCTAACGGTATCAAAGACATCGAAGAAGCTAACGCTATCTGCGAACAGTATGGTCTTGATCCTTATAAAACTTGTGAAGAAACTCAGCCTATCTGCTTCGAAAATGCAAAATGGGCTTACGTAGTAGGTTGCGCTATCGCTATCAAGAAAGGCTGCACCAATGCTGCTGAAGCTGCTGAAGCAATCGGTATCGGTTTGCAGGCATTCTGTATTCCGGGTTCAGTAGCCGACGACCGTAAGGTTGGTATCGGTCACGGTAACTTGGCTGCAATGTTGCTGCGCGAAGAAACTAAATGTTTCGCTTTCTTGGCAGGTCACGAATCATTCGCTGCTGCTGAAGGTGCTATCAAAATTGCTGCAAAAGCAGACAAAGTTCGTAAAGAACCTTTGCGTTGTATCTTGAATGGTTTGGGTAAAGACGCTGCTCAGATCATCTCTCGTATCAACGGATTTACTTACGTTCAGACTCAGTTTGACTACTATACTGGCGAATTGAACGTAGTTCGTGAAATCGCTTACTCAAACGGTCCTCGCGCTAAAGTAAAATGCTATGGTGCTGACGACGTTCGTGAAGGTGTAGCTATCATGTGGAAAGAAGGTGTAGACGTATCAATCACTGGTAACTCTACTAACCCGACTCGTTTCCAGCATCCGGTAGCAGGTACTTACAAGAAAGAACGTGTTCTTGCAGGTAAACCTTATTTCTCAGTAGCTTCAGGTGGTGGTACAGGTCGTACACTTCACCCGGATAACATGGCTGCTGGTCCTGCTTCTTACGGTATGACTGACACTATGGGCCGTATGCACTCAGACGCTCAGTTCGCTGGTTCTTCATCAGTTCCTGCTCACGTAGAAATGATGGGCTTCCTGGGTATCGGTAACAACCCGATGGTAGGATGTACAGTGGCTTGTGCGGTAGACGTGGCTACTGCTTTGAGCAAGTAATTTAAGTTTTAGATTACGATATAAATCCCTGTAACTCTATGAGTTATGGGGATTTTTATTTTTGTTATATAGCAATGATTATCCCCTATCTAATACTCTTTTCCACTTGCTGTTCTTCTTATAATAATTTGTGATTAGATAATAAAATTGAAGCAAATAATAGCTTAAATGGAGCTTGAATTTCTAAGGTTAAGCGTGGCTGATTATCCTTAAAAGTAGGCTAAATTGAAGCTCTTTTTGCGACCAATTTGCGACCATTTTTCTAAATCTTTACAAGTGGTCGCAAAAATAGCTATATTAGCCTAATATACAGATAGATACATCATTTTTAAAGGGCTTTTCTAATGTCTAATTATAAATGATTAAACTATGGTAAGAAGTTCATTCTCTATTCTCTTTGCCATAAGAGAAAGTAAAGCAAGAAAGAGTGGTAAAGCTCCTATTGAGATTACGATTACAGTAAATGGTGACAGATGCTCTTTTTCATCAGGTAAACAAGTAGCTATTGAAAAATGGGACAAGAATAAGCAACAAGTAAAGGGCAAGGATGAAGAAGCCCAAAGTCTCAATAACTGCCTAAAGGCTATTAAGGCTAAACTATATCAGAAAGAAGCAGAACTTTTAGAAAGAGGTTTTATAATTACAGCAGACCTATTGCGTGATGCTTACTTTGATAAAGTAGAATCCATTAAAGAGAGAAGTCTGTTTGAAGTCTTTGAAGAACATAACCAAGAACAAGAGAAGATTATAGGCAATGGAGTTTCTAAAGCTACTCATTGGGTGTCTGTCTATACCATCAGATTATTAAGGGAGTTTGTTCAGCAGAAGTACAAACGAGAAGATTTATACTTGCGTGAATTGAATCTGAATTTTATTCAATCCTTCCATTCGTTTTTAAGAATTGATAAGGGCATGGCACAGAACTCATCAACCAAACATCTAAAGCTATTGAAGAAGATTATCAATCTATCAGTAGCCAACTCTTACATGACGTTCAATCCATTCTCTACTTATAAGGTGGAACGAGAGCCAGTAGAAGTGGATTTCTTGGATGAAGAAGAACTGAGAAAGATTATCAACTTTGACACTCCCCTACCAAGACTGGAGAGAGCCAAAGATATGTTTCTCTTTGGGTGTTTCACTGGATTGAGCTACATTGACATCAAAACCTTAGCTCCAGAGCATTTTGAAAAGGACAATGCAGGTAGGATTTGGATAAAAAAACGCAGGGTAAAAACTGGAGTTCTATCACGCATCCCCCTACTCCCTATCGCCAAACTGATATTGGATAAGTACAAGGGTGGAGAGAAATTACTTCCTATTCAAGACCCTGCGGACATTAATAAATATCTAAAGGATATAGCTATACTCTGTGGAATCAATAAACGAATCTGCTTCCACACAAGTAGGCATACGTTTGCAAGTACCGTTACATTAGCCAATAACATATCTCTGGAAGTCGTTTCTAAGATGTTGGGACATACCAATACACGAATGACTGCCCACTATGCAAAGCTAATAGACAAGTGCATAGGTGAACAGATGGATAAACTCATGGACACGTTTACAGGAGATTCTGAATACTGATAATACCATCTCACTATAGCAGCAATCCCTATATTGCCGTTTATTGGTAAGCTAATAGGGATTGCTTTTTTCTCTCCCATCTCTTATATTCATTTAGCTTTGCTCTGTAAATGATTGCAAAAAGCCCACTCATAGAATGAATAAGTTTCATCATATATATTATTATCAAGCGACCTATCCTAAAAAGCAAAGTTATAGTTTATTATTTTGAAGCAGCCAAACTATTCTACTAATCTCAAAGTTGAAAAACGCACTCACGAAGGTCTAGTACTCTTACCTATGAGATGAATGATTCAGACTGTCCTATAAGACTTCTTCATCAAAGGGCAGTCATCACCACCAGATTTTAGACCGAATGCCTGTACGGTTTTTACAGGCAAATTAAAAATAAAATATTATGATTACAGCAAATGGAAATGGAGTATATACAGGCATTGTATATCTCCGCAAAAACCAAAATCAAGGAGAAGAATATGATTGGGGATATGTTGGTTGCACTTTAGATTCAGCAGAAAGAAACAGGAAGTGGAATAATCCTAAAACAACGAATTATGGCGGCAAGAAAGTAATGGAAGCCAGAGCCTTGTGGGATATAAAATTATTCTCCTATACAGTTCTTGAAACCTACACCGACACAGACGAACACAAGTTAAGAGAAAAATTACATGAACGCGAGTCCTATTACATTCAGAAGTTTGATACGATTAATAAAGGCTACAACTCCTCATACAAAGGTGAAGGAAACACTGGTATAAAGAAAAGTGCAGAAGAAATTGCTAGAAGAAACGCTACACGCAAAGCTAACGGTTTTCATCATACGGAGGAGACAAAGAAACATTTAAGTGAGCTACTAAAGGGAAAGAAAAGGTCTCCAGAATTTCGTGCGGCGGTCAGCAATGGACTAAAGGGTAAGAAAAAGTCACTGGAACACAGAGCTAAACTATCTTCAGCCCGTAAAGGGATTGCTATGTCTCCAGAAGCAAGAGCCAAAAGCAGTGCAACAAAGAAAGGCAAACCGCACCCCATTTCTGCTGAAGGAATGGCAAGAATCAATGCTGCAAGAGTAAGGCATCCAGTACTTGTAACCGACACAACTGATAATTCACAAAACAAGTACGATTCAAAGGCTAGTGCTGCGAGAGCCTTGAATGTCAATGTTGGTTCTGTCGCTAGTGCAGTAAAAACTAAAGGATTAGTAAGGAATAGATGGCGGATAACCCTGGCATGACAAGATACTTTTTCTCCCCTTTCAAACCCCTTCAAAACCTTATATATGAGAAAATGGTTTGAAGCTATAATGAGCACCTTATATATATGGTGCAAGCTTCAAATCAACTAAATATAATATTCCGGGTTAACTCTAATTTCAGATGATGGTTAGAAATTTAATTCGAAGGCTGGGAAATCGTTAGTAATCATAACAGCTTTAGTCTTTATGTATGAAAACGATGGAACAGTGGAAAGTCAAGTCAAATCGAGGAGGTTTGATAACGGCTTTCCTTTTTTTATTTTCTCCATACTTCATTTCCCTTCAAAGCCTTATATATGAGAAAATATATAAAAGAGAATAATAACAATAATATCAACATTTTAAAAAGAGAAAGAATATGGAAAAATTAATCAAAGGAATTAAAATTGCTAGTAAAATAGCAGAAGTAATTTTAGCAATCTCCGTTATTGGGGATGTAGTGGAAAAGTATGGCGGAAAAAACAAATCCGCCAAGGTAGAAACAGATGTTTCTAAGGAAGAAGCATCAGAAACAAAGGAATAGCATCTTATGGATCATCAGAAACAAGTAGATGTTTTAATTACCTTATTAGAAGTAACCGCTTCATTATTGAAGGGTTATAAGAAAGTCAGAAGTTTATTCAATAAAGCGAAGAAATAACTTCTGGCTTTTTTTTGTTTACCAGAGTCATAAACTTAAAAAACAATTAGAAATGAGAACAACAAGAACCAATCAGGAAGAATCTCTGGAAAGTACTGCAATAGTCGTACAGGAAGAGAAGCATCCTAATTTTATCGAAAGCAATACTCAGGCAATTACGCTTGAAGAATTGACCAATAACAACATCATCCCGACATTTGGTGATAATTCGCTTACTATCTCGCACCAAGGTTTTATTGGTGCCGTAACGGAAGCGGCAGGACAGGTATTCGGAGAAATGACACCTGTGGAGATTCGTGTGTCACATGCCATCATCGGAAGAGTACCTAGCGCACAACACAAAAAGATTAATGAATTGCGTGACGATGAAAAGACTATATTTTATCAACGTATGGCTTTTTGTGCTCACGTCAAGAATCTTACAAAAACAATCAATGGGCAGTCCGTCCATCTCTGTATTGGAGGTGTTCGTGCCTATAATGAGGACAAACTCTACAGCCGCCAGAGTACCATGAAGTTTAAGATATTCGTGGGTTGGCAGGTACGTGTTTGTAGTAACTTAATGCTAACTTGTGACGGAAATTCAGGAACTAATGAATGTATGACAGAGTCTGATTTAGTCCAAAAGTCATCAGAACTTTTCAATGGTTTTAGTCCACACAAGGAAGATACATTACAGATTTTGGAGAATTTGCAGTCAACGCAAATATCCGAAGAACTATTCTGCAAGATAATCGGAAGAATGAGATTATACCAATTTCTTCCCTTGTCAGAACAGAAAAAACTACCATCGTTAATCATCGGCGACCAAGCCGTGAATGCGATGGTGAAGAACTATGTTTCCAATCCTAACTTCGGCAAGAAAGATGGGGAGGAGATTACAGCATGGAATTTGATGCAGTTATCTAATGAAGCGGTCAAGCAGTCTTATATAGACAAGTGGCTTGACAGAAATCAGAACTGCACCGACTTCGCTATAGGAATCCAAAAAGCTATAGAAGGTAATGATACCGAAGGCTATTCATGGTTCCTAAATTAAAATCCTATCTCTTAACGATAGGTTTAGAGGACGAAATACATTATCAAACAAGAAAGATTTTGTGTTTCGCCCTCTTTTTGTTTCAACCTGATTATTAACAACTAAAACATTACGAATATGTGTAAATTCAAAAAACCAAGCCTCCCACAAGGAGCAACCGAAGATGAACTTAGAGAAATCATGTTCAACTCACTCTATTCTCTTGATCTCAACGATAAATTGGAAAAGAGAGACAATGACAAGCTCAGCTACCTCAGTTGGGCAAATGCCTGGGCAGAATTTAAGGCGGCATATCCAAGTGCTACCTACAGAATCATCAAAAATCCAGCGACAAATCTTCCTTATTTCAGTGACCCTAATATCGGCATCATGGTTTATACTGAAGTCACTGTGGAAGGATTGACTTATGAAATGTGGCTCCCTGTAATGAATGGAGCTAACAAGGCGATGAAAGAAACTTCTTATATCTATCAGGTATGGGATTCTTATCAGAAGAAACATGTAGAGAAAGTCGTTCAGGCGGCTACCATGTTTGACATCAACAAATCCATTATGCGTTGTCTTGTGAAAAACTTGGCAATGTTTGGATTAGGACTCTACGTCTATGCTGGCGAAGATATACCAGAGAAACCAGCGGACGAACAACCGACAAACGAGACTGTTACTAAAGCTCGTAAAGTCAAGACAATTACAGACCGTTATAGTGGAATCAAACAGGCTTTGTCATCATGCCCTGACCAGAACTCTTTGATGTTGCTTTACCAGCAGCACAAGAACGAGGTAGATGGTAACAATGAAGTCAAAGCACTTTTCACAGAACGTAAACTTCAACTTCAAAAAGCAGCATAATTATGGCAACAAAAAGAATTGAATTGAAAAACAGTGAGGTAATCTTCTTGGAAGAGCCTCACGAGTATTGGCTTGGCGACAAACAGCTGAGCGGTATTACAGGAATGATTCAAAGACAATTATTCCCTGAAGAGTATGATAACGTAGATGAAGCTGTTCTCAAATCAGCAGCCACCTACGGAACAAACGTACACACTTCCATTGAGGATTTCGACAAGAATTGGAACAATGACGGAACTGTGGAAGTGGCAGATTATATTAAAATCTGCCAAGAGCATGGATTGGTTCATGAAGCCTCAGAGTACATTGTATCAGACAACAATAACTGGGCTTCTATGATCGATAAGGTGTATCGTGTTTCTGAAGATACTTTCAGCTTAGGCGATATAAAGACCTATGGCGTGATGACCTCAGAAAAACTTGAAAAAGCAAGATGGCAACTCAGTCTTTATGCCTACTTCTTTGAATTACAGAACAAGAAGGCTAAAATTGACAAGCTTTTCATCATCCACCTTCGTAACAAGATCAAGAAGGATGTAACTATCGACCATATCAGTGAAGTAATCTTCGTAAACAGAATACCTTCCGAGATCTGCAAGGAATTGTTGGAAGCTGACCTTAACGAAGAAAAGTTCAATAATCCGTTCGGTATTCCAGAAGAGTATAAGTCTATGGAAGAGGAAATCAGATGCCTCATTCAGACCAAGAATGAGGCAGAGGAAAGACTGGCAGCAATCAAAGCCAAGATTCTCTCCGATATGGAAAGTTCAGGAGTAAAGACCTGGACGACCGAAACGATGCGTCTTACCCGAAAGATGCCTAGTACACGAATCTCTCTCAACACCAGTAAGCTCAAAGCTGAACATCCTGAGATTGATTACTCTCTTTACGAAAAGACCTCCAATGTCGCAGGAAGTCTTATGATAGCGGTATAAAAGCGACAAAAACCCACTTTCAACAGCGGGGAGGATTTCTGAAACAATGAAGTTCTCCTCGCTTTTTTTATATTAAACTTAAAGCAATGAAATACGAAATAACAATAAATCAGGAAGTTAATGAAAGAAATGATATTACCCTGACACTTAACACTACCAATGGCGGCTCTATCGAACTCAGATCTTACGGAGCAAAAATGAGCTATGAAGAGTTTACAGAATTTGCAGACGTTATCGAAGAACTGCGTCAGAAATTCACAGTAATAACCTCAAAAAAAGAAAGCAATGATACAGCCGAGTCTTGAAATCATTAAACAGAGCAGCGAATACAAGGCTGCTGTCGCTCTCGCTGATATACATAATGCGTTGAGCTTTAAGCCAGAGTATTTTGCCAAAGGTATCTGTTTACAGCATCGAACCTTGCAGCAGAGCATCATGAGAACTTTTGTGGCAACTATCAGACAAATGGCTTCAGATGATTATGGTTACGATGACAGAAACCGTAGTACACATGAAGCAGCTAAGAAGATGGTCGAATCAGGCATATTGGATGAAATCTACTTACCGTTCATTTAGCCTATGACCTATGAATGCTGTTGTTCCGATATATCCCTTTCGGAGTGGAACAAGAAAATGAAGGGAATCAAGCCTATCAACTATAAATGGCTGGTGAGTAGAATCAAAAAGCATCTACCTCAGTTGTACGAGGATTTATGCTTGGACTACTATAACCCTTACGAGAATAAATGTGGAGTGAATCAGAATTACTATGTTCTGGTTCATTCTGCTATTGAATATTTCATTAAAAAGTAAGCAATATGGCAACAAATATCAACGTGGAGCTATTCAAACGATACGCTCCTAAAAAGAAACTGGAGATTATAAACTCTCTCAGTGAAAATGAATTACTCTCAATTTCCTACGCTACCATCCTTAGAATTATCAAGGAGGCTGGAAAAGGAGATTCAGGGAAAGCGAGAAATAAGTTCAAAACGCTATTCCTTTCTGATGCTGGAAACAACTGGAACAGCAATGTAACTTCAATCTGGAATGGCAAGAAGGACGTGATAATGATGTCGGTTTACATACAGGGAGACGATACCGATACCTATACGGATTATAAGCTAAAGGATTTCTTGGATAATAGATACGAAAATCTGTGTCTGGGTAAGCTTCATGAGTCTTTCAGAAATGGTTATAGTCATGATGTGCCTGCCAACTACGACCGGGCAGATAGAGCTAAGGTCATAAAAGCTATTCTGACCGCCTACATAAGAAACAAGTATGCAGATAAATTGAAAGAAGGTGGAAAAGCAATCTGAAATTAATCAACTGAAAGAGCAGATAAGTTTTTTAGTGGAAATTTTGAATGAAAGCCAATTATCAGAATTTATCTGCTTCCTTCACAATCAGGAAAAAGAAAATGGCAAAGAAGAAGATAACTAAGAAAAGTAAGATAACGGTTTCCTATTCTGGAACACCGTTAATGGAAGTCGCAAGATATATGCACGAAGAAGTGGTAAGACATTGCGATTATTGTGGTAAACCCATGAGCAGAAGTGATGTAAATGACTACGGCTCTTTATGTGAAACCTGTTATATGAAAGAATACTATGGCTAATAAAGGAGTGTTCTTTATACCTGATATTGAACATGATGGTGATGTTCAATATTACAAGTCGTTAGTCCTAGATAACGGCGGTGAGATTATTAAAGTTGTATGGTCAGGAGAAGAAGATGATGATGCTTATATCGTCTTTACCGCACCGACTAAACAGCAAGTAGATAACATTAAAACAATCTTAGAAAATGGCTGAAGAACTGGTTTATAATGAGAACTTGATTATTCAGTTTTCTACAGCAGATTTTCAAGCTTACGCACTCAATGATGACGAAGAAGTGGAAACCAAACATCTTCTGTCTTTGGATGCGGCAAAAAGATGGATTGATAATAAAACAGCAAAAAAATGAAGATAACAACAGAAATGGCGAGATACATTTGGAGTATCATTGCCGCTAACCCAACTCTTCCTATGAGTTGGGGAGTAGATACAGACAGCTTTGTTTGTAGTGAAGATTCTTTGGAATTTCACGTCCAAGGATTCCTACATACTGGAGATGTGAGAATAACCTATATAGAGGGAGTAGATTTGTTTCAAGTTTCCCTTTATAACGAAGAAGGGAATGAGGTGAAACGGATTGATGACGTTTACCTAGATAATTTGGCTGAAGTAATTGACCAAAATGTGGAGATGGCTGATGACTACAACACCAAAGTTATGAACTACATTTTAGGACTATGAACGAGAATGAGAAGATAGCTAAAGTGATTTGGCATGACGCTTTACAAAAATCCTTTCTCCCATTTGGCTGGGGATTGGATTTTAATGACATAAGGGTGACAGAGAATGGTACTGAGTTTTACCTTCTCAAAACCGAGTGTTGGATTGAGGTTCATTATTTACCAGAAATGAACTTATATCAGATAATAGTTAAACCAGAAAATGAGGAAACAGAAATCACCTATAATTGTGTGCCGCTTGATAAAATAGTGGCTGTAATAGATGATACCATCAGTTATGGTTTAGCCTCCTATGATTTTATCTGCTGCAAATACGAACTTATATATAAGGTAGCTGTATAAGGCAGACGATAATTTATGTTATCGGGGAATATGTGAGAATTTAGATTATAGAAACTCATGTATTCCCCTTTTTTGTGTTCAACCTATGATGGTTCCAAAGATTAGATGCTCGTCTTGTCGGTGGAACTATTGTTAAATCAACTCAACAATGAAACAAAAGTATGTAGCTTACCTCCGAGTCTCGACACAAAAGCAGGGTTATTCGGGATTAGGACTGGAAGCTCAACGAGAAATCATACATAACCACCTTCATGATACGATACCGATAGCAGAGTTCGTGGAAGTGGAGAGCGGAAGAAAATCAGACCGACCGAAACTTAAAGAAGCATTGGCACTATGTAGAAAAGACGGTGCTACTCTAATTGTGGCAAAGCTAGATCGTCTCGCCCGAAGTGTTTCATTCCTGTCAAACTTGTTGGAAAGTGATGTGGAGATAGTCTTTTGTGATTTCCCACAAGCTAATAAAATGGTTTTGCACATCATTTCTGCAATATCCCAATACGAAGCGGAACTGATTGCGGCCAGAACAAAGGCTTCATTACAGGCAAAAAAAGCAAGGGGATTCAAGCTTGGCAATCCTGAACACTTACTGGAGAAGCATCAGGTAGCAATCCAAAACAGCATAAGGACATGTAGAGTCAAGGCGGACAACAACCCTAATAATAAAAGGGCGGTTGCAATGTTACGGATTTTGGTGAAAGAAAACCGCAGCTATAGTGAAATGGCCAATATCCTTAATCAAGAGGGATTTGTCACATCGAGAGGCTGTTCGTTCACAAAATCCACTGTATATAAACTGATTAAAAGATATAAACTGTCATGAAAGAAAAGAAAAACAACAGAGGTATAGAAAAGAATATTCCTTTTCGACCTCAACTGAAAAAGGCAACTGATAAATTAAAGAAAGGTGTAAAAGCTATAAGAATTGGCTTTAACTCTAACGAACCCAATTTCTTTACAATAGCATAACATTAAAAATTATGGAACCAAGATACGTTTTAGTATTAGATTTCTGTTTCGGCTGCTTAAATATCATTAAGCTGACAGACGAAGAACTGAGAGAATCGGAAAAGTATGATGATTTTGAGGATTTTCTCTCAACCCTCGAAGAAAAGTATGGATTCAGACTAAAGAACTGTCAATGGATGGTTTCTGAGGATTTATCTATTTACCACTATGAAGATGGAAAGGAGGTTGAAAATGCCTAACTGGTGTGATACCTCTTATAAATGTGTGGGGGACTTGAAGGAAGTAAAGTCTCTGCATAAAGTTTTGAAGTATATCGACAAACGCAAGACCTCGATTCTAAAGAATGGTTTTGGAAAGCGATGGTTGGGCAATCTCGTCACTAAACTTGGCGGTGATTGGGAAAAGTACAGATGTCGTGGTGAAATTACGGATTACTCTCTTGACGGCAATGTTCTCACTATAAACCAATCTACGGCTTGGTGCGAGCAAGAAGGTGTTCGACAAATCATTGAAGAGAAATTCCCCTCTATTAAAGTCTATTATCAAGAGCAAGAATCTGGTTGTGGTGTGTTCTATACTAATGATTCAACTGGTGATTACTTTCCTGAACGATACTTCTTAGACACAGGAGAAGATTGGGAGTATTTCGAAACCATAGAGCAAGTGGATAAGTTCGTCTCAGAAATTGTCGGTAAGAACGTCACACCCACAGAAAAAGATGTGAGTCAAGCTCTGGAGGATTACATGGAAGAGCATGAGGACGATGACATGTACTTCTCCTTTCACAAGTTCGAAATAGTGGAGGATTAACAGCAAAAATAGGAAGCTAAGGTTAAAATCTTGGCTTCTTTTTTTCTTTTTCTTATTTTTCCGTCTAAGAAAGTATTGTTTTCCTTATATTTGAAGAAATAATACTCATTATCAGAGCGTCATATTGAACAAAAAACGTATATTTGCATTGTTCGACTGGAGAAATGGTCGGACTGAACATAGAAAGCGTTTTTTGCTTTATCCGAAAGAACGAAATCGCCAATTTCACAATAGGAGGATAGAGACAATATGGCACTCATACTGTTTGTATATGTACAAAGGTGTATAGCCAATGTTATACCCTTTTCTACATACTGCAACGGCGTGAGTATTGTTTCTTCTTATTCACTCCTATTAGGGCGTTTGGCGATGCCTGTTCTTTAGTGAATAGCAAGACAAGTCCTCATGCCTTTCTTTTATACTTAAATCTAATGCTGACTTTGGGGGACTTATAGGCATAGTACTATTTTGTTTAGTTGTAAGACAGTTTTTGTCTTACTCTCTTTGCAAATTTGTAATTGTAAAAACAAAAGAGTATGGGAAAACTTGAAAAATGTCTATATATAGTAGAACTTCTTTCACGTGGCACTCCGATGTCACTCAAAGAGATTAATTGCCATTGGGAATATTCGTCTCTTTACGATGGTGAAATCATACCCAAGACATTCGGACGTTACAAGGAGTATATATCCGATGTCTTTGCTATTGACATTGAATATGATGTGCGTGCAAAGAAGTACTACATTGCCAATTTCGACTATATCAAAAATAACTCTCTTTATAAATACCTGCTATCAGCCTTTCACATACAAGGGCTTACAGAGTTGGCCATGAAGCATCGTGAACAACTGATATTGGAAGAAGCACCGAGCGGAGTCGAACACCTGCATACCCTTCTTGAAGCTATAGACAGAAAGGTAGTAGTAGCTTTTGACTACAGTTCTTTCAACCGGAAAACTATAACCCACCATGAACGTATTCCTTGTTTCCTAAAAACATGGGAGCAACGCTGGTATTTGGTGGCCGAACCATTAAGCCGCAAGAATCCTACAGTGTATGCCTTAGAACGTATCAGCAACCTGCGCCTCACCGAACAGCAGGCTACTCCATCTGCCCACATTACTCCGCAATCTTATTTCGAAGGATGCTATGGGGTGAATCATGAGGACTGCCAACCTGTATTGATTAAAATAAAGGTGTTTGGCAGTCAGGTGGATTATATCCGGGCATTGCCTTTGCATTCTTCACAAACAGAAATTGAACAAGGTGACGGCTGGAGCATTTTCAGCTATTGGATTCGACCGAGCTATAATTTTTATCAAGCGTTGCTGTGGCATCGGGAAAAAGTGGAAGTGCTGGAGCCTGTGGAAGTGAGGGAGGAAATGAAGAAGATTGTTATGAACATTAAATTAACATATCAAGATGGAAAAATTAATTGAAAACAACACTGCTACATTAGACAGTGAAGAAGTAGAATTACTAAATGAATTAAGCCAACTTAATTTAGAAATTGAAAAACTGGATCCAGAATTAATGAACAAGCAATTGTTGGAAGCCTTACAAAAGGAAGCCTTAAATTCAATAGCAGTAGCTTTGGATATTTCAGATTTTTTAGAAAAACGACCTGAAAAGCACTCTATTTATCATAATGATGTAACTATTCTAAAAGATAATAAAGAAGCTCTTGATAAACGTAAGAATAAATATGTCCGTTCCGAAATAACTGGAAAGGAATTTATGGCAGGTGTAAAACGTATAGAAACAGCTGCTAAGAAACCCGATGGAACAACTATCCATGTAGACTGTTATACCGGGGAAACATTAACAGCAGGTAACGTAAATGAAAAGTATGACCATGAACATGTTATCGCTGCAAAAGAGTTAAGCGAATCATTTTTTACAGGGTTATTTCTGAATGAGAAAGAAATAAGAGATTTCGCTAACTCTGATAGTAATTTAAATGTAACACGATCTGGTATAAATCGTTCTAAAGGAGATATTGATTTAAAGATATGGTTAGCAAAAGAACATCCTGGTAAGCCAGGAGTCACGAATGCAGAATTTTATAATATAAATCCAGATATAGCCAATAAAACATATAAAGAAGCGCATTCTGAACTTAGAAGACAAGTTGCAATAAAAGCTGGCGAAAGAGCCTTATCAATGGGAAAACAAACTGCTATAAATGTTGGAGGATATGCTATTAAACAAACTCTTGGGGAATTATTGAAAATAACGATAGTAGAGCTGATTGCTGAGTTTAAAGAAAAATGTTTAGACCCTCTTAAAGAAAGAATATCTAGAGTATTATTGAATATTCAAAAGAAACTTTCTAATTTATGGAATACATTTCAGAAGTCTGCTCTGAACAATTTTGTTGTAACTATAATGGATGCTATTTTAAACTTGTTTCTTGATACAACAAAAAAGCTTTTTAAAATAGTAAGAATGTTATGGAAACCCATTTTACAAGCTATCAAAGTTATAATCGGTCCTTCTTCGGAGTATTCTTTTAGCGAAAAATTATTAAGTGCAAGTAAAATAATCGGAGCTGCATTAATGGGTGTGCTTGGAATATTTCTTGATGAAGTAATAAATGCTGCATTAAGTGCTATTCCGGGAGTAGCAATAGTAGCACCATATGTATCACCTATTTTATCAGCACTAATAGTAGGTATGACATCTGCGCTAATACTTCAAGGATACGATCTTTATAAAAAAGGGAAACAACTGGTAGAGTATAAAAATAAAAAAGGACAAATTATATATAAATTGGAGCAAATAGCCGAAAATAAAGCATATATAACAGGATATGAAGCACATGTAATACAATTGCAAACAGCTAATTTATTTAAAGACAATTTGCTCTTATATAAGCAATGTGAAGACTGTATTGAGGATTACGAAAACCAATACATAGATGATAGTAAAATAATAGAAAATGATATTCAAGCATCAATAGATTCTTCAAAAGAAACTAATGAACTCTTAAAATTATGCAAAGATTATGAATAAAAAAAATACACTTTCTGATTTAAACGATCAACTAAATGAACTAAAAATACTTGTTAGCTCTTTTGAACAAGAACAATATTTAAATACAGAATCACAGAGATTAATACAAGATTTATCGGAGAAAAAAGGTAGTTTCCTAGGTATTAAATATGCAAAAGATCCCACGACAAAAGAATTGTTGGATGTTAGTAGATCATTGCATAATGAAACAAATCAAGGGTTTATTAATATTTATAAGCAGTTTGATAAACTTTATGAAGTAAATATAGTTATTTTTAGATTGTTTATGGTCATGAATCAGCTTACAACTATGAGTGAACAACGAATAGTCGGTGCTTATGCTTTAATAAATAATACTCAGAAAGAAATAAAAAGAAATTCAAAACAAACATCGATACAAGGGAATCAATTGAAAGAAATGGTTCTAATGCATTTGCAGCATATAAAAAAGGAGCAGAGATATCGCTTCTTAAACACTATAACGTACAAGATTATTGTAGGTATTGTAGCATTAAGTTCGTTATTTTTCTCATTGTTTTTATAATCATATATAAATGCTTTTTTTCTAAAAATACGACATACATTCTAATTTCTTTTGCAGAGCAAATACAAAAATAGTTACATTCTGTAGAAAGGAATGCAGGAAGTGAAGCATTAAAATATTACTAATTTCAAAAAATATCTATTAACAGTGTTTTGAATACATGAAAGAAGAGAAACTAACAGATAAGATTCTGGATGGAATACTGAATCTGCTGAACAGTGAAGATAGCCATAAGCAGAAACTTGGTTTTCAATCATTACGGTTAACAGTCGCTATCGGCTCTTCTGTGGGTAATATGGAAGCTGTTTATTACGAAGGCATTTGTTACAAAAAAGGATTAGGAACACGTCAAAGCGATGAGAATGCCTTTCATTGTTTTCAACGGGCTGCGGAAAAAATTCCAGAAGCCATATATGAACTGGGGTTATGTTATATACATGGAATAGGTACGGAACAGGATGTAGCCAAGGCTTTTGAATGTTTCAGTGATGCTGCACAGAGTGGACTTCCAGAAGCCATGTATGAACTGGCTGTTTGCTATAGGCGCGGAGAAGGTACTGAACAAGATATCAAGACTGCATTTAGTTGGTATGAAAAATCGGCCAATAAAGGTTATATAAAAGCTTTTCAAAATATGGGGATTATCTATCAAAACGGCCTTAGCGGCATTCCTATAAATCACGTAAAAGCTTTTGACTGTTTTATGAAAGCCTCCGAAGAAGATAGCCCTGATGCATTCTTCTGTGTAGGTAATTGTTATCTGAATGGATTGGGGGTAGAGGAAAATGATGAGGAAGCAGCTAACTGGTTCAAAAAGGCTGCCGAATTGGGCGAGCCGGATTCCATGTTTCACTTGGCTTGGATGTATCAGAAAGGTATCGGTGTTGAAAAGGACATGGATTTAGCAACAGAATATCTTTATAAGTCAGCGGAAGCCGGATGGGAACCTGCTATAAAGATCATAAAAGGAGAGGATTGACGATATATTGTTGTTTTAATCCATTTTCTCTGATATTTTTTAACCCTTTCGTCAGTTAGTAGATCGACCATGCAGAATCACCAAATCTGTGAGTCGGACTTTAAATGGAATGAATTTGCTATAATACTAAAAAAAGAATTATGCTAGGAGATTTGAAAAGAAGAGCAGAACAAGAGGATATAGACGCTCAATATGAATTGGGATGTTGGTATGGTTTTGGACGACACCGAGATTATAAGACTGCTATCTATTGGTTATCGAAAGCCGCCGAACAAGGACACCCCGCTTCACAAGTAGCCGTGGGAAAGGTTTTACTCATTAATAGAAAAAGACAACCTGAAAAAGAGCAACAGGCATTCTTTTGGTTTTTAAAAGCTGCTGAACAAGGGGAGACACAGGCTTATTATCATCTTTCTAAACTCTATCTTGAAGGAAAAGGTTGCGCACAAAACCTTGAAGAGTCGACCTATTGGCTTCAAAAAGCAGCGGAAGCCAATATCAACGGATCCAAGGAGGAATTAAAAGAACGATACGCTTATATGGATTTTTTGGAACGTGATACTGAGAGATTAAATAATCTTTTTGGAAATACTGAAACTGGATTTCATTATTCTAAGATCAGATTACGCCCAAAGGAGAATCCTTATTATTGTACAAGTTATTCCCCTCTTGAACACAAATGGGATTGGGATTTGGGTAATAACCCATGGGAAACCGATGAAGAAAAACAAAAGAGAAAGAAGCATGAAGAAGAACTTAAAAGCAGTACTAACCGTACAGACTTCATACTTGCAATAGAGGAGACAAAAGGTGGTGTAGCCTATACCCCTAAGTACTCTGGTAAATGTAATAAGGTATTCTTGCTAATCAATAAGTATTTGTATAAAGTTCCCCCACATATAGGAAACCCATTTATATTATCAGTGTTAGTCTCTCGAAATGCAAATAACTATTTTAAGTATTTTTATGCCAAAATAAATAATGCAAGAGATCTCCAAGGACGGTTGTGTACATTTTCCAAATGCGAAAGATATGAAGACTATTTTATTGTAAAAATTCCTGGTGAGTTTGAAGGCTGGAGCGTAAGTATGGAGAATGAGAAAATCAAACTGTTTGTAGAAAAATTCAAGAAAAATTGTCCACTAGTATTCCTTAATAATTGTAAATAGAGGGGGGATCGTTTGATTTATTCTGTTTGTTTTTAATTCAAAACATTGTTGCTCAGTTGCCATCAAGTTACTAAAAGGAGAAGATTGACTATAGATTTTTCAGTTTTTTAACGGCTCAGACACCTTTTGTCCATCTTATCAGATTCCTTTGTAGTACGAAACACTTAAAATCATTAAAATATGAACCGTGCAGTATCTACTTGGAAGAAACTCTTTTTTAAGAGCAACATTAGGAAAATCCGTAAGGTTGTTATGGATTATTTGGAAGAAGAAGGCATCAAAGTCAAACTGGAAAACGGATTATTGGTGGTGGAACTGGATGAGTACTATTACAGCATCGACTTTAACTTGGATGGCGAATATCCTCAATGTGAAATCATGTTTAAGCTAAAGCATGAAGTATATGGTGCATTGGAAATATCCCAAAAGACTTTCATTGCAGATAAAGTGAACACTGATGCAGACCGCCATTCCGTAGTAAAGGCTTTTTCCGAATCATTAGTTATAGAAACACACTTTTATTTCTGCAACAGAAAGATGCTATTGTCTTTATTCCACGACTATTTTATTGATTTGAAAGAGACAGTAGATGAAACAACTGATTGGTTAGCAGATGCCATAGAAGAGAATAAGAATCAAAGGCGACCCATTGGTTTTATAACTCCTGCCTCCAGCAATAAAAATAGTAATGAAGAACAGCCTGCTGCTCAAAACGAAAGTAATGTAAAGTGAAACATTATAATATCTAATTATGAAAATTGATAAAGATGATTTATTTATTGGGGCTATTGGAATTGGATTAATCCTATGCAGCCCATTTACTCTTACTTTCTCTGCCGGAAAATGGATTTACAGACACACGCCTTGGGAACTAAAGAAAAAAAAAGAATTGGATAAAGAAATACATCTGCTGGAAGAGAAGTTGGGCTTATATGGAAGGAATGACAAGTCACTACATTATGATCCCCTTTATTTTAGGAATAACTTCTTGAGGAATAGGGAAGATTATTGTAAAGACTTAAAAAAGAAATTGGAAAAGGGATATGTTTCTCCCCCAATTATAATAGCAACAACAAGTGAATCATTCCCAACAAACTATTATATACCATCAAATACAATTTATGATGTTGTGCTTTTGGTTCATAAAGATTATTACCACATACCTAAAGAATCTGAACGTGCAGATATTTACTTTGAACAGGGCAAATCAAATGCACATGAAAAAGATCCATTGCCTAAACCGCAACATAGATATATCCATGCACAGACAAGGGCTGAATGTGGCCATTACGAAAATTATTATATAGTGGAAGTCCCCGGATGGTATGAATATCATGAAATTCAATCTTCAAGGTTTATAAGGAAATTTATCGAGGAGTTTAGGAATAAATATAAGAAAGAATAAAAACACAATAAAATGAGAGTTTTTATACAATGTGATTCTACAGGACACCCATGCAATACAAATGCATTTGCTGCATTTGAAGGTTTACAGGCTATGGGGTATGAATGTGTCTTCTTTCAAAAATATGAAGAACTGATAGAGCATAATCATAGCAAAGAAGAACTAATAGTCAGCGGTATCAGGATGATAGAACGCAGATTGCATGATTTTGGAATTGAATGTACTGCAATAAACTATCCAAAAGAATTAGCTACTTATTTCGGAAGATTACTATGGAAATCCAACATAAATAAGATAGCGAACACTCCTGCATTATGGCCGGTATTCATTAAATCGGTTGAAGGAAAAAGATTATCGGGAAGAGTTATCAGCACCAGTCATGATTTAGTGGGTTGCGGATGCTGTGACGATAATTACGAGGTGTTATGTAGCGAACCTGTTGATTTTATGGCAGAGTGGAGAGTCTTTGTGAGATATGGAAAAATACTCGATGTCAGACCCTATAAAGGGGATTGGAAAGTGCATTATAATCCAAGCGTGATTGAAAACGCAGTGAAGGATTATGTAACCGCACCCAATGCGTATGGTATTGATTTCGGAGTCACTTCAAATGGTAAAACGCTATTGGTTGAAGTAAACGAAGGATATGCTCTCGGATGTTATGGTCTGTTTCCGCATCTATATGCCAAATTTATAATCACTCGATGGGCTGAACTAACAAATACATTTGATGAGTATTGGTATATTTAATGGTCTGAGATAACGCATCAGGTAAACATCGTGGTTAGCAGTTAGGAAAACGAGAGTCTGATGCTCCTTTTTCCTTTATACTATCAGTTTTATATAAAATATAGGAATAATGAGAATAGATTAAGATGACCTTTTCATGGCGGGGCTTATTGGTGCTGTGTTAGTATGCACTCCTTTTATTGGTACATATTATGGAGTGAAGTGGATATATAACCAAACACCCTGGTCAAAAAGGAAAAAAAGAAGAATTGGATTGGGAAATAAAAGAATTAGAAAAACAGTTGAAACTTGTTGGAAGAGACGACTCCGCTTGTAATTACGATCCATATTATTATTACAAACAGAACAATACCAGAAAGGAATATTTGGAATGCCTTAGGAAGAAAGTTGCAGAGAACTACCAAAGTCTGGATATTATACTTGCAATCAAAGAAATGCAAGACAGAATAGGTCACTCAATAAGATATCGGAATAGTTTTCAGGTATTAATGTTGGCAAATAGGAATATTTATGAAGCTCCTATTCATTCTCATGCTTGTGAATCTATTATATCATTACTTTCACAAGATGCATCTGCATATTTTAGGAACTTTCATAATTTCAGACGGCGTGCACACAATTTGAAAAGAAGACTACGTACACTTTCCGAATGTGGTAGATATGAGGATTATTTTGTGGTGACAATCCCTGGAAAGTTTGAACGCGAGAAGGTTGGTATGAAAAATGAGAAAATTAAACTATTTGTAGAGAAATTCAGGAAGAAATATAGAAAAGATGCAAAGTAAATAGAGTAGTGTTCTCAGACACTTTGTTTCCTTTCTCTCCGTTCTTTACATTAATTAAAAAAAGAAATAGACAAGGAATATAAAAATGAAAGCCAATTTGATAGATAATATCATGCTAGGTATATTCGGCATTGGAATAATATTGTTTGGTCCGCTTATAGTTACTTATGAATGTTTAAAGTGGTGTTCTGTAAAAGTTTACAACCTATTGCTTCAAAAGACAAAGCAGGAATCTCTAACAGAATACGACTTTGATATAGACGGATTTGATATTTCCATGTATTTGCTAGGTCTCGTAATGTTGATATGTAGTCCGTTTATTGCTATTTATTATATTTTAAAATGGACGTATGCCTGTATGCCGTGGGAAATCGCAAGAAGGATAAAACGTAACAAAGAGATTCATGAACTGGAAGAAAGATTGGGACTTAAAGGAAGAAATAGCAGGACACGGTACTATGACGCTTATTATTATAAAAATCAAGATAGTGATAGAGTGGATTACTTGAATAATTTGAGGAAAAAGCTTGTTGATGGTTATAAAAGTCCGGATATAATAATTGCAGCAGAAAGAATAGAGAATCATTCATGCTTATCAGAAAGGTTTAATGCTCGTTATAATGCATTGCTTTTAGCCAGTAAGGAATATTATAACATTCCTAAAGACGAAATAGAATCCTTACGAAAAAGGCGAAATATATTTTTAATGTGTGGACGTGAGGATTATTATAATAATCCAAAGCTTTTGTTGAATGCGGACATTTATTTTGAGGAAAAATGGCATGGTGAAATAAAAACTTTCTCGGAATGTGGCAATTATCAAGATTATTATTGCATCCAAATTCCAGGAGAATTTGCATTCCGGGAAATAAAAGATGGAAATAGTAAAATAATGCAGTTTGTGGAGCAATTTAAACAAGAGTGTGGTAGAAAAGATGTGTGTAAAGACCATATAGGATTATATTAACTTCAATAGACTATTATAAAAGGAATGAAGCAGTAGCCATGAAAGATTGAACTACATTTTTGTTAAATTTGAATTTTAGATAAGAAACCCACTAGGACACAAATCTTAGTGCGTTTCTTTTTTCTCCTTATCTCCAAATCGCTTTTTCGCCATTCTCACCAGCTTAGACCCTAATATTTGAATTATAAATAGCATAATCATTATGTTTACTGAATTTATAAGCCGAATATTAGGAGCTGAATTAAGAACTGCCGCTTCTAATCGCTTGGAAACTGCTGAGCCAAGTGTAATCGTAAAAAAAGACAGCAACAAGACATTCCCGAAACCTATCCCTGAAAAATTCAAAAAAGACGTTGAAGCACTCCAAGATAAATATGGAGATGCTTTCAAAACCGGTATCTGTATTACTATTACACTTCAAGAGGCTTTATCAATCATGCCTAGAGAAAGGCGTAGAATTGATGCCTATAGAGGACTACTATCTTTTCTGAAGAGCAAGTTAGGGATAATAATATCAATCACATCACAAAAAACTAAGAAACTATGACGAACAAATTTATAGCAAACGGTGAAATACTCGATACAGATATGAGTATTGAGGATATTGAATTCCAGGTTCAAGATGCTTTAGATGAAAGCTCTTCAGGATTAGTGAAATTTCGTATCTTGGAATTGAGCGAAAAAGAAGTAAGGATGGTTTTTATCAGGGATTTTATATGTGCCGACCCCAATAAACACATCATTTCAGATAAGGATATGGCTATTATCACTGGTTTGGGAATCGCAGCTTTCCAGCCATCTGAAGTCGGTGGCTATCCGATTATCTTTCCGCTTAAATTTATTGGAAAAAACTTCTATAGCCACATCACTGCTTTCATACGATTATACAAGTTATTACTAGCACGTGAAAATCAAGGTGTGGAGCATATAGGGATTAGAACATATTCAGATAGGATTCTAATGCAAATAATTTTTTAACAACAATTTTTAAATAAAAAATGAATAGTAACACAAATTCAGCCTCAAAAGGCTTAGCAAAAAAGGTATTTATCTCTGGAAAGATTTACGATACCAATGTATTAACAGAAAAACAAATCGAAACAGCCGTACAAACCGATTTAGATAGTTTAGTCGGAAAAGATAAAGTAATATTCAACATCAGCATCACTCAAGACAGAATCAATCTTATCTTTAGGAGAAATGTTGATTATGGCAGGGCTGATTGCAATACACTAATATTAGATGCAGATGCCTATATGATTTGCGGCATAGGACTAAATGGATTCAAACTACCTCATATGTGGCTGGAACCGCCGATGAACTGCACATATCGATTTGAGCAGAACGAATTTGTGAGGTGTTATAAAGAAAATGCTTTGGAACTTGGTGGTGATAAGGTAAATTGGGCAAAGCTTGAAATCAGGAATGATTCTTTAATATTCAGGCTGAAGTAATTTTTAAAAGGTATTATAGGGTCGTTGTGTAATAGCACAGCGACTCTTTTTTGCATGTAAAAAAAACGCCATTTCTAAAACCTTGTAATCCTTATCACTGTAAAATAAGATTATTTAAGTATGTTATATATTATTTTTTAAAATATTTAATTATGAAAATAACTTATCAGAAAAAAATACATTGGACTAAGTATAATTTGACTTATCCAGAATTGAAAGATGTTATACAAGCAATACGTACTGGTAACCTAAGATTGCATGATAACGAGTATGGCGACTACACATTGAAGCAAGCAATAGAGCATATCAGAAGTGTAAATCCAAGTGATATGCGAAAATGGAAAGCCAGACTCTTGCCTGCTGTTGCCTATAATGGTACTTTCAAAGAATTGAACAATACAGGACTGATAGATTATTCGTCTGTAACTGCATTGGATTTTGATCACATAGCAACATTGGATGATATGGCGTGTTTACGAAATAGACTGGTAATAACTCCATGTGTCTTGAGTGTGTTTGTTACGCCTAGTGGTAGAGGATTGAAAGCTTTGGTATGGCATGACAATACAGATCCTAACAAACATGGAGATTTGTATGAGCAGTTACTGACTAAATTCTATGTGGCAAATAGAAATGATACAAGTTGTAAAGACCTTGCACGTAGAAATTACCTTAGTTATGATCCTCACATCTGGACTAATCCTAAACCTGTACAATTCCATTATATCCCAAGCATAAAGCCGAAGGTCAATAGCCTGTCAACACATACTGGAAAGAGCGTGTCAGGTCAAAGCATTATCAGCATTATGAACTCGGTCTGGAAGAAGAACAATCCAGAGTATTGGGAAGAAGGGAATAGAGCAACCAGTATCTTCAAATTAGCCTGTTTGATGTGTAAATGGGGCGTAGATCAGAATCTTGCTAGCGAATATTTTATTGACGAATGGGAAAGTGATTCAATGAGTGAAAAAGAAATCCAAAGTCATGTAGATAATGGCTATAAGGCAGAAGAAATGAACTTTGGAACATTGAACTTTATAATACGCTAATTATCAAAATCTTTAAAACTAAAAATTATGGCTCTGACAAAAAGCAGGGGCAATATGTATTCTTTTGTAACTCACACTTGGAATGCTATAAAAGGTATATGTTTTCATGATTGCTCCTATTGTTACATGAAAAAATTTGATGCTCTTCTTCCAGTGCGGATTGACACCAAGGAACTGAATGTAAATCTGGGTAATGGCAACTTCATTTTCATAGGTAGTGGAACAGACATGTGGGCTTTTGACATACCTTCAGATTGGATTACCCAAGTTTTGGATTATTGCAATCTGTTTGATAACAGGTATCTTTTTCAGTCCAAGGATCCCGAACGCTTTATGGAGTTTATCGGGCATCCAGTAATGAAGAAATCAGTTCTATGTACAACCATTGAGACCAACAGATTCTACCCAAGTATAGTAATGAATGCTCCAAAAGCCGAGGAACGAGCTTACGCCATGTACAAACTGGCTAAGTTTGGAATGAACAACTATGTAACTTGTGAACCATTGATGAAATTTGATTTGCCTGAAATGGTGGAACTTATCAAGATGTGTTCTCCTGTACAAGTCAATATAGGCAGAAATTCACGGAAAGATATATCTCTTCCTGAACCGACTAAAAATGAAGTACAGGCATTGATAACAGAACTTCGAAGATTTACAAAAGTGGAAATCAAATCTAATGCACAATGCTGGATATAAAAGCTTAAGAGTTAACCGAAGGCAAATGATTTATTATACATATACTATATATAATATCCACTCAGGCGGCGTGAGCCTACAACTAACGAAAAAAAAGAATGCACTTTTTTTCATTAAAAATCCAATTATTACTTATATATAAAAAGATTTCATTAAGAAACAAGTGCGATTCCGTTTACCCTTTCTTCCCATAGAAAGGGTAAAACGGAAAAGTGAAAACTTATATAAATAAAACAGATAGAAATGAATCAAAATAATTATATAAAAATAGATATGCCTCCAGGATGTAGGTATATGAGTGATGACAATAGACTTATGAATGGTATATTACCTTTGCACAATAAATTTATTCTGAACAAAACCTTAACAGGGTGTGGAGGTACATCTATGTTTCTAAACTCAAACATGGCGATAGTGATTATCTCCCCACGCATCCAAGTATTAAAAGAGAAGCATAAGCAATACCCAGACAGCTTTCTGTTTCATATTCCACAATGCAATAACTATGGAAGTATGATAAAACAAAAAGAGTCCGAGTTGAATACGTATTTGAACAATCATCACGGCTACTCTCCGTTCGGTTTCCAGACAAGACCTGCTAAAATACTGGTTACGCTGGATTCATCGGATAAGGTTGTCTCCGTAATTGAATCATGTGGAGGGACAGATCCATTTCTATTTGTAGTCGATGAGTTCCAGTGCATAATGGGGGATGCTACTTTCAAGGGAACCACAGATATGAATTTTCTCGTTTCCCTTGATAATAGAGTCAAGCGTATCTGCTATCTGTCTGCAACTCCCATACCTGATATGTATTTAGACGAGATTCCACAGTTAGCGAGTATTCAATATTACAAACTGGAGTGGGATCCGAGTGTTATTGAAGAGCCTACCCTGAAAGAAGTAATGATGAAAACAGGTGAGAGTGCTGAAAAGCTGTGCAGTCAACTCATAAAGCGATACAGAGAGAACGGATATTTTGAAAAGAAAATTGTGAATGGTAATATTGTGTACTCCCGTGAAGCTTGTATCTTTCTCAATGAAGTCAAGTCTATTCGGAATATAATCAAGCAGAACGAACTGAAGCCAGAAGAAGTCACTATATTATGTTCGGAAAGCAAAGCCTCAAATTTACCGAAAGGCTTTACGATAGGAGGGCTGTGTACTGATAAGAATAATCCGAAAAACAAGACTTTCACATTTTGCACAAAGGCATCTTTTGAAGGTGTGGATTTCTATTCGGATAATGCCAGTACGTATATTTTCATCAATGCTGGTCGGGAATGTCAGACGCTGGATATTATGCTTGATATTCCTCAGATACTCGGTAGGCAGAGATTGGACTCAAATCCTTTCCGGCATGATGCAACCATATATTACAAAACGATGCCTGAAATCAAGTCAGAAGAGGATTTCCGAATAGAGCAGAATACCATGATTTCTGAAACGAAGAATAGTATTGAGCTTTTCAAGAAAGCCCCATCTGAGTATCAAAATAAATTTGTTAAACTTTACGAGGAGAGAGACGAGGAGAAAAAATTTAAAACAGATTATGTAGATCTAATTAAAGAGAACGGACATACTACAGTCGGCTTCAACTATCTGGTCATGGTGGCGAAATGGAATCAATGGCACCAACGAAATTTCTACTACAATAATTCCTGCCAGCTCCTGACCAGTATTCAGAGTGCAGTGGGTATGCGACCAAAACCTAATGAAGTGAGACAGTTCGAGCAATGGTTTTATAAGGCTTCCCAAAAAGATAGACTTGCAGGATATGCCGATTTTAGAAACCAGTACCCACAGCATTATTCTTTTATTCAGCAAAACCCATTCATTGATTGCAAATATCATGAGTGGTATGACAAGCTGGACTACCAAAAACTGAAAAATCTCAACTTTCAAGAAGCCAATGTAGAGAGAGCATACCAAGAACACTGCCAGCTTGACCCGATAAGAGACGCTTGTAGGCAAATATTCAAAGTTGGCGTCTTTTATTCCAAACAAGAAGTGAAATCCATACTTCAGCAAATCTATAACAACTTAGGACTTATCGGAAAAACAGCCAAGGCTACGGATTTAAGACAATACCTTGATATTAAAGAAGTGCAAAAGACAGACGACTCAGGCGAAAGGAAATGGTTTATCACACTGATTAATACTAATCCACAGGTGTAGGTGATTCTACACCCATTATATAACTAATAATCAACACTATACATTTTTCAAAAAAAACAAAAAACTGCCAATTATTGCTGTTTACACCCCACCACTATAAATTTTACACCCCTGACAGATGTGTGTTAAGCATCTATATCAGGGGTGCATTTTTCTTATAATTTACCTTGTTCGTATCGTTTAAAAGCATTACGCACGATGTTCTTATCTTGCAATCCTAAATGCTTGGCAATGGTTCCATACCCTATTTGTTTACCGTCATCACCTATCGTTCCATGCAGAGGATACCAGTATGCGATTTCCTCTATAGTAAGCTTTCGTTTCTTTTGTTCTGGACGTTTGGAATGCAGTTCAGTATCTGTAATGCTTGCTGAGTCCATTTTGTAGTTAGTAACGAATTTAGACAAATATCTTTCCATGCAATAGTCTGCGATGTATAAGGCTAATTGCTTGACGCTTTTTCTAGCTAGCCTCTGTTTTGCATCAGGTTCACCAGCAAGCATGTGCAAAACGATGGCATTATGAAAAGCTACTGCTGCAATACCGTATCTGATTTCATTTCTCATTTCCACTTGCTCTCTCAGGTAAATTTGGTATTGCGTCTTTATCCAGCCTTCTAAAGCTTCGGCTACATAATCTAAGTCCACCACATAGTCATCACAAGGTATATCGCCTTTGACAGAATCATGATGAAAACAGTACTTATTCCTCCAGTCATCAATCTTATCACGCAAGGCTTCCAGTTCATCCCCTTCTGGGAACTGTATTTTCTCACTGTATGCACCAGGTTCAGGGATTACTGTAAAACAGAATCGGCGTGCAGAACCTTCGCTCACTTCTTTCGGATTAAAAGCGTTATTAACGGCTTGGGGGGTACCAGTAAGTGTGCAGTTCAGAAAAACAGGATAACGACCCTGTGTAGATTTCCTGCCTTTGTTGAACTGCTCTATGTATTCATTATCAAAAGCCTTTCTAAGCTCAATAAAACCAATCCCCCGTCCGCTACGAGAAACTTCCAGCAGTCGGGATAATTCTGTTTCTATTGCACATAAGTGGACTTGACGATTGTCTGCCAGCATGTCTATAAGCTTGGATTTTGTAATAGTAATGCCAACGGTCTGTACTATCTTTCCCTGTATGTCTTTCCCTGTCTTTACCCTGTCTTGCTCAATGATGCGATGAAACAGTCTCTTATAGACAGCATCAAACCGACTTTTGCCACTGCCTTGTTTCCCCTCAACGACAGTCAACAGGTTTGGAGCATGAAGATCGCCATTATACTTGGCACGTACCTTTGAAAAGCACAATCCCCCAGTCATAGTAAGAAGGTGTAGCAGCATAGCATCTTTAAAATCCTTCGGGCAACCATTCAACAGTTGTTTCAATAGCGGAATATGCTCATATCCAGGCATTGCAACAAGCGAATGGAAGTTATTTATCCAGCAGCTTAGCGATGGCTCATGTTGATTTTGTTCGGCAGTTGTGGAACTCCTGATGCCATCCAACTCTAACATCCCTTTTTTAAGCCTGAGCTTTTCATCTGTTTCTGCACGTATAATCCTAATTTTATTGTCGTATTCGTTATCTACAATATCCTTAGTGTTTTTGGCGTGATTATCATCTTCTGCCTGTTTTAATTTACTGTTTACTTTCTGTTTTTCAATATCTTTTTTTGTTCCGTATTTCTTCTCCAAGCAGTATACTACTATACCTACCGCACCTCCAATACATAATAATAGAGCACCTCCCTTAGCTGATTTTTGAAATATAATTTTGGGGTTAATCATAATAATACGTGAGTTCGGGATAAGAAAGTATCTTTAAAAGTTGGTAATCACCGAATTAT
>ERZ1027044.86-NODE-86-length-55118-cov-14.943447_pt1 | contig 55118 bp, 54 predicted proteins | sample MGYA00519433_ERZ1027044 | MGnify/ENA primary metagenome ERZ1027044 (study PRJEB26926, sample SAMN06164589) | human gut metagenome | biome: ENVO:00009003; feature: ENVO:2100002; material: ENVO:00002003 | host: Homo sapiens | place: USA | collected 2012 ... | reverse complement strand
ACGCCATTTTCACATAGCGGTCGAAGAACTCGGCAAGCACGAAATTCTCTGCCGGCAGATAGGCGGTATCGCCTGTCATGATTGCACCGGGTTCGCGCGACAAATTTTGTCGCAATGTGTCATCGCCACCATAGGCGGCTGCTATACACTTGCGTCCGTTCCGCTTGGCGAATGAGAGTGTGATGCGCTGCTTGGGTCGATATGCGTCCATAATACTTTTGATTTAGGGAGAACTGTAACCCTCCAAAAGCGAATTTAGAGAAATTATTTTATTATGGAAGCATCTTCGGAGTATTTTTTTTCTGCATTATGAACTTTTTTCATACAGGAGGAGTGCCCTGTGATTTATAGATTTCTTTTCATGATTTCTTTGACCGATTGTATATACATCGGAGCTTCTGCATAACCTATTTGCTGTAGCCACTTCAGATAATCCACATCGCTTGTACTTGTCTGATTCTTTTGACAATATCGGTACTGTACCTTAGTGTAGTAAGCCCGTACACTTTCCGTCCAGTGATTGAACTCATAGTATTTTCCGGTTTTGGGATTCGTCAGTCCAAACAGGTTGTGCCGGTTCCGACAGAGCGGTGAACGGAACCAGCCCGTTTCCAGTATGGCTTGTGCCAGTACTATTTTCGGATGCCGAATGCCATTGCGGATGATTTCCTGATAGAGATTGGGAATAGTGAGCGCAGGAAGTTCTTTTCGTTCAGAAACCTCAGTTTTTTCAGTTCCCTTATCAGACGCTTTTTCGTGGGACACCCTTGCGTAAACTTTTCGGGCATATAGCTCCGAAAGCAGTTTTACAGGCACCTCTGGGGCACGTGAGTCCTTTTCTGCCTTTTTGCAAGACTCAAAAGCGACCAAACCCCTCTGTAAGGTATCTGGAGCCACTTTTTGTTGCTTTTCAGGACGTATTTCCGTCTCTTTTGTAATCGTATAGAACTGTGCCGATGCTGAAGCGGAACCAAGAATCAACAGCACGGCGGTCAGAATGATGTTGTGCATTTCTTTTCAATGATAGGGTTGACAATACTTTTGCGGGTGTTCAAGGCGGTTCCGACCGCAAATATATCGTTTTACTTAAACAATACGAAAATGCACAACATCAATCATTCTGAAAGGCTGCCCTACGAGAAGTTGGCGGCATTGGGCATTGACCGGGAAAAGGCCGACAGCCTCCCTCAGGAAGTGAAGGAGAAACTGGCATCCGGAGAGGTCACCCCGCTCATGCAGGTGTCCATCAGTGCCCGGAACGGAGACATCATCACGCTTCCCCTCAAACTTCAGCTGATCACCGACCAGCAAGGCAATCCGGCTCTCATGGCTTATCCCGTCCGTGCCGTACTGGAAAAGGAACGCAACCAAGTGTTGCGTTTGTCTGACCAAGAAGCGGAGCGGTTGGGTAAAGGTGAGGTCATCCAGAAAGCCGTGGAAGTCAACGGAGAAAAGACCCAGCAGTATCTGCAACTCGATCCCGAAACCAAGTCCGTCATCCATCGCCGTGTGACGGACGTTCAACTCGAACAGAAACTCAAGGACATGGAGAAAGTCAACGACATCGAACTGGGCATGCAGCAGAAGCAGCAGGTACGCGAGGGAAAACCCATTGAGCTGAATGTAGGAGGTGAGAAAGTGTCGGTCGGTGTGGATTTGAAAGAGCCCCAGGGCTTCAAGGTCATCCAGGGCGACATGAAAGAGTGGGAACGACAGCAGAAGCTCCGCTATGACGAGCAGCATCCCGAATACCTGGGACTGGTGATGACGGACAAGAACCGCTGGGAATACAAGCAGGTGGTGGACAAGCAGTCGCAGGAAAGAGCCTTGAAACTCCATGCGCCGAAAGCTGAACAATCCAAAGGTCTCAAACGCTAAATCCTTTTCCCTATGGTCAAGAAGAATGCAGAGAAGGATGTCGGCTTTGTCCGGCAGTTCAACGAATTGAAGAAGAAACATCCCGATGCGGTGCTGCTTTTCCGTAAAGGAGATTTCTACGAAATGTATAAGGAAGATGCACTCAAGGCATCGGTAATACTGGCGCTGAAGGTATCAGACAAAATCCTTCCGTTGGAGAAAGACCCCATCAAACTCCTGACCTTTCCCCGTCATGAACTGGACAAGCATCTGCCCAAGCTGATTCGCTCCGGTCAGCGGGTCGCCATCTGCGAGGCGATAGACCGGCCGGAACTGATGAAGAAGCCCAGGGAAAAGACCGGGGAAGATTTGAAAGAAACGAATACCTCCAACAAGAATACTATGGCGAAAAAGAAGAAAGAACAGGCTGTGCAGGAAGAGCCAACCCAAACAGTCAAGACGGCTGCAGAGGAGAAACCTGCCAAGGAAAAGAAGAGTGAACAACAGGCCGAGCATAAAGCGGAAGCCAAGCAGGAACGCAAGCCACGCGAACCGCAGATGATTACCGCCAACGGCGAGAAAGTCAGCCACGGCCATGCCTTCCAGAGCACCACCAATCCGGCAGACTGGTACTTCACCGCCAAGATGGACGGCGTACAGCTGAAACCGCAGAAGATGGACGCAGCGGATTTGGCCGCTTACCAGAAGAAGGAAATGAAAGTGCCGCAGTTGATGGAGAAGTATTATCCGACTAAACTCATGCCGAAGGTATCGGAAGAAGCGTTCCAAATGCCGAAGCAGTTGTCCGGTCCGGATGGAGCCATTACCATCGACAAGTTCAATGTCTATAAGGAAAAGGACGAACAGCGCCCGGATTACGGCAAGTATAAGTTCTATGTGCAGATGGGCGACACCAAGATGTCGGCAGTGGCTTCCCGTGAGGACCTAAATGCCTACTTCGACCGCGTGGTCAGTCCTACACAACTTGTGGAGAAGAACTTCGGGGAGCGCCTGCACTTGCAGTCAGCCTACGAGAAGTATCAGCTTCCCGAAGGAGTGGACCCCAAAGGAGTCCGTGTGGCCAAGGACCACTCCGACAACAAATGGAAGGTGTCGATGGACTTGGGTGACAAGGGCAAGACCGGCAAGCATGAACTCTCCTTCGATGACGGATACTCGCTTTTCAAGGCAAAGACTGCTACCCGGGAACAGATTGCTGCCAAGTACCTGAATACGGAAATCACGGGCATGCTTTCGGCCGTGACCAACAAACTGGAGAAGTCGGCTTCCATGAAAATGTAACAAAATCAAGAGAAACAATCGAATATTCAAGAAACAATAAAAGACGAAAAGATATGACAGCTAAAAAGACACACGAGGAGTTGGTAGAACTCCTTCAAGAGGGTAAAATCGGTTTTCTCCGCTTTGTGATGGACGGCGATAATGCAGAGGACTATCTGGAATGGTGCCAGACCCACGGTACGGATCCTTCGGATGAATCCGCAGAGTTTTATGTCGAACAGACGGACATCGACCAGATGGACCGTCAGGTAATGGATGACGAAAGCTATGGCGTATGGAACTAACACATCCGGCAATGCCGGACAGGTAGCCATCGACCGCTTTGCCGAAATGATGATAGCCCGCATGGAGCAGATGAAGGCTTCCGACTGGAAGAAAGGCTGGATTGGCGGTGCATCCGGGTTTGCAGGTCTCCCGCAGAACGTGGGAGGCCGCAACTACTCGGGTTCCAATTCCTTCTTCCTCCAGCTGCAGACGGCTGCCCAGGGCTACCAGCTACCGGTGTACCTCACTTTCAAGCAGGCACACAACCTCAAGGCCCATGTACTGAAAGGTGAAAGGGCGTTCCCCGTGGTCTATTGGGACGTGCTGGTCAAGGACAAGAACGACCATAAGGTCAGTTCGGAGGAGTATAAGGCGATGAGTAAGGAGGAGAAGAAAGGCATGGATGTCATTCCCTTCTTCAAGGCTTTCCCTGTATATAACATTGACCAGACCAACCTGGCAGAGGTGCAGCCCGAACGGGTGCAGAAACTCATGGAGAAATTCAAGGTGCCCGAGCTTCGGGACAAGGAAGGCATGTATGTCCATGCCGCTCTCGACCGGATGATTGAGACGCAAGGCTGGCTCTGTCCTATACAGGCAGACAAGCGGGTGGACGGTGCCTTCTATTCACCGGCCCAGGACATCGTGGTGCTGCCCATGAAGGAGCAGTTCAACATCGGCGATACCCCCGAGGAAATCTACCGGGGCGGCATGGAGTTCTATTCCACCATGCTGCACGAGATGACGCACTCCACCATGACTCCCGAACGGCTCAACCGCGAGATGGGCGGACGCTTCGGAGACCCGAAATACGCCAAGGAGGAACTGGTAGCCGAACTGACCGCCGCCATGATCAGCCACTCGATGGGCTTTGACTCGAAGGTGACGGACAATTCCGCAGCTTATCTGGATTCCTGGATTGGGGTGCTGAAGCAGGAACCCAAGTTCATCGTTTCCATCATGGCGGACGTGAACAAGGCTTCGGACCTGATTCTGGACCAGGTGGACAAACAGCGGCTGGCTCTCAACGAACAGCCCTACCTGACGAAGAACGATCCGTTTGCCCCGTTGGGTGAAGGCGAAGAAGTGCCGTTCAAGAATGCAGCCATTGTGAAGACAAGGAATGGCGAGTATGCCATCCGCGCTTCCTACGATGGTGTGGAACTGGGTTTGAAGAAGGTATCGAAAGATACGGCCAAGACCTACTTCCAGCTGACGGACTACAAGGACAAGGCGGCCTTCCTGAACATGACGGCGCACAAGACCTTCGAACCGGAGATAGCCAATCTCAAGCGTACGCAGGCCGTGGGAGCGAAAATGAGTATCTAATCACCCAATCAATACTATGAACCATGACTGATTACAAGGTAAACTTCCAGGACCTCAAAGCCAAGGTGGGCATCGACGATGTAGCCTATGCGCTCGGCTACCGTCTGGACCGAAAGGCCGGTGTAGGCCGCTACATGGAACTGGTGTTGGGGGATGGCAAGGAAAAGCGGGATGCGCTCGTAATCTGCCACCCCCAGGACAAGGCTTCCCAGCGGTTCTTCCGCCGCGACGGTTCCAAGGGGGATGTGGTTACACTCATCCGGGAGAACCTGAATGCCTTCAACGTGTCGGGCAAGGATGAATGGCAGAAGATAGCCAAGGTGCTGTCCCGCTTTGCCAACATGCCCGAACCTGAATACCGCGAAGACCGAGAGTATGTACAGTCAGTCAGATATCATGCCACCTTCGACAGCTCCAGGTATGAGGTGAAGCCGATAAATCCCGATAAGATTCCGGCCATCTTCCAACAAAGGGGATTGTCCGATGAAACGGTACGCACCTTTGCTCCGTTCATCCGGCTCATCCGCGACAGGAAGAACGAGAACTTTGACGGCTACAACATCGGCTTCCCTTATACCAACGGAGAGAACGACCAGGTCCGGGGCTACGAAATGAGGGGGTATGGCGGTTACAAGTCCAAGGCGGCCGGAAGCGATTCTTCCTCTTCCGCATGGGTGGCCGACCTCTCCGGCGGGAATCAGCAGGCAGTCAAGAACGTGTTTTTCTGTGAGTCAGCCTTTGATGCCATGGCTTTCTACCAACAGAATCAGAGTCTGTTGAAAAACGATACGGCTTTGGTTTCTTTCGGTGGAACATTCTCCGATGGTCAGGTTCAAGGAGTCATGAAACGCTTCCCAAATGCCCGTCCGTTTGACTGTTTCGACAATGATTTGGCAGGTCGCATCTACGGCTTGCGTATGCTGTCACTCTTGGAGGATATTCCGATGAGAATCAATAAAGTCGGGGATGTTGTCCGTATAGAAGCCAAGGGAAAGACCTTTGACCTAGTACAAGGCCGTTCCTTTCTGGAGCAGTTGAGCGAACAACTCAGCATCCGCTACAAGATGGGGCAATGGTTGCCGCCCAAGGCATTCAAGGACTGGAACGATTGTCTGCTCAACAAGCCCATAGATATAAAACCCTCGCTCTCGCAGGAGGATAGAAAGAATAACCTGGCCGAACGCAGAAATGCAGGCCCTAAATTATAAACGTATGAATACAAGACGATGGAAACGCTCCTTGTTAATCGCTGCTGTTGGTCTATTGATAGGTAAAACTCCGCTCTTTGCCCAACAGACCGACCCGGCGCTGACTTCTGCCGTACTGGGTCAGACCGCAGCCTTGAAGAAGATCCACAAGGACCGCAAGAAGACGCAGGAGAAAATCATTGCTGCGGAAGTGGCTGTAACCGCTTCGCTGGAGCGGATTCACCATGTGGAAGACAAGATGCTGAACTACCTCTCGAATGCGCAGGGTGCCATGCAGAACCTCTACCAGATTAAGCGGGCCGGGGAACTGGTGGCCAAGGAAATCCCGCAGAACTGCAGCCTGCTCCTCAAATCGGTGGGCGGCAATCTGAAAGGAACCGTCATTGCGGCCATGGTATCGGATGAACTGACGGATGCCGCCACACAGATGACGGCGCTCTTTCCCTTCATGAAACAGCTGGTGACTTCGGGCAAATATGACGTGACAGGAGATGACGGCAAGAACGAGAAGCACAAGGTGAACCTGCTGAATGCTTCGGAACGCTACTACATCGCCAATGAAGTGGTGAGCCGTTTGGAAGCCATTAACACCAACCTGTTTATCCTGGCCTGGCAGGTACGCACGCTCTCATGGAATGACCTCTGGTTCTCGCTTGATCCCGAAGGATGGGCCAATGTGATGTCCGGCAAGAACATCATCGGCGGTATCATCTCGGACTGGAACCAGGGCTACAGCCTGAAATGGTAAATAGGTAAGCAAGTAAACAAACTTACTAATCACAAAGTAATCAAGTAAGGAAATAAGAAAGTAATCAAAGCAACAAGTAACAGAATCATATAGTAAACAAATCATCCAAAAACAAAAGCGTATGGAAAAGAAAATAATCGGTCGCTGTCCCTTATGTGGCGGCAACGTGGTAAAGACCTGCAAGGGCTACCGCTGTAAGAATAACATCGCCGAACAGCCTAGCTGTGTGCTGAATATCAACGGTATTATCGGCAACCGCAAGATGAGTGACGAGGAAATCGCCGAACTGTTGGAGCGCCGCTTCATCCTGTTGGACGGCTTTGCTTCCAAGGAGGGAAAGGCTTTCCCTTCCGTGCTGGAACTGGCACAGGATGGTGCCATCAACATGCAATCGGTCATCGGCAAATGTCCGCATTGTGGCGGCGATATTCGGGTGGGTACACGCGCCTTCAACTGCTCCAATTACAGCAACCAGCAGGCGCCGTGCAACTTTGCCATCTGGCGCAACATTGGCGGCCACCAGCTGAGTCTGACAGAAGCCAAGGAAATCTGTGAAAAAGAAATCACCTCCAACGAACTGGAGATGTATCGTGATGACGGCACCATCTACCGCAAGCGTCTCGGTCTTTCTCCCGACAAACTCCAAATCGTGAAGATATGAAACCGGGAATGAAAATGATTATCATGCTGGTAACCGCCGTCAGTTTTTGGGGCGGACTGTTTTACTTCGCCAGCTGTTCCGGCCGACCCGAGAAACGGGCGGTGGAAATCGCAGAGAGAGCCTTGAAAGCAACCGTTGATAATCCGGAGTCCATCCAAATCAAGGGAATCAGCAAGGCAGATTCGGTATTCGGCAAGGAATATGTCAATCCGCACGAGAAGGCTGCATTATCCATGCACCTGATGCAGTACGGCCACAAGTTGATGGAAGAAACAGACTACTTCCAGAACCTCGGCAAGGACGATGCCGCTATGAGTGATCAGGTTACCCGTCAGCTGGATGCCATGACCACGCTTCGGGCTTTGATTGCTTATGGAGAAATGGAAGAAGCGAAAGCCGGGAAAGAAAAGGCCGCAAAGCCGTTTAACGGATGGAAGGTCAAGATAGATTTTGAAGCTAAGACCTTAAAAGGAAAGCCTTACCACTCGGAATACTGGTTCATCCTCGATAAGGAGGCGGAAATTGTAGTCAAATCATTTGAAATACCGCTGCTATGAAACTGAGACAATTATTGTATGCTATAATCACAGGAGGTGCCATGTTATTCACTTCCTGCGAAGAATGCGACCATGAAGGAGACAGATCCATCGCTTCTTCCCTCCAGGTTGGTGACGTAGTCTGCTCGGATGGCAGTGTGCTGTCCAAAGAACAGTTCGGCTCCTCCAAGAAAGAGCCGGTGGCCATTGTCTATCATGTGAACCGGAATCCGGAGATCAAAGCTTTGGGCTATGCCGTTTCCATCCGGGATGTCACACCTAAAGCCTTTGCTGATAGTCTGGGTGTTGAACAGGAAACCTCGGCTTCCTTGGAGAAGGAAGACGGCAATGAGAACACCCATGCCATGTACCGCAACGAGGAAGTGAAATCTCCCTTAGCCGTTTATGTCTTCGACATGTGGCGCTACGGCCAGTCCGCCTACATTCCTTCGGTGAAGCAGCTCACTTACCTCTATCAGCAAATAGGGTTGGTCAACCAACGGATAGAGGCGGTCGGCGGATTACCCATCAGTCTGCAGCCTGGTGACTGCTGGCTGTGGACTTCCACCGAAGTGGAGGGACAAAGGGACAGCAAGGCCTGGCTCTTCTCGATGCAGTCGGGAACCATTCAAGAAACTCCGAAGGATCAGGCGCATAAGTTCAGACCGGTGATAAGTATCTATTAGCTAAAGTAACCTCTAAATTCAAAGATTATGAATGAATTACTCGTACAACTTCAGATGAAGATGGAGGCATTCCAAAAGGATGCAGTCCTTCAAGCCGAAAAAGGTAACAAGGCAGCCGGCCAACGTGCCCGCTGTGTTTCACTCGAAATGGAACCGCTTCTGAAGCAGTTCAGAAAACTGTCGTTGGCGGCTGCGAAGAAGTAGTAATTTGCTTTTGTAAGTTTAATTGTGATGTTTAAGAAGTTCCAACCGTGAAAGATTGGAACTTTTTTCTATTGCCTATATTTCATTAGAGGAAAAGGTGATTTTTATATATATTATTGATTGCTAATTTTGCGGTGAATGTATTCGTAAGTAAGTCTGGAGATTTCAGCAATGAGTTCTTCTGTTTTCTCTGACGACAGCTTACTATCTTTGCAAAATACGGCAATAGAGTAATGTTTTCCGTTCGGTAGTATTACGAAGCCTATATCATTTACAGCTACAATTGTGCCATCATCTTTTACATAACCAGTTCCTGTCTTATGATATAACTTTGTGCCTAATGTGGGTAAGTATTTAGCCAAACGATTAGGCCCGGTTTGCGTTCCTGACATAACTTCTGTAAGCCAAAGGAAATCCTGCTGTCTCTGAGTTCTATTATCAACAAGCATTTCCAACAAGAGAATTGCATCGTTTGGTGTTGTACTATTAAAATATGCACGGCTATGATCCATCGCCATCTCATCTTCTGTCCATTTTATTTGAGTATTTGTACACCCTAAATCCTGTATAACCTGATTTGCATAATGTGTACCATCGAACAGGTTAAAAAGAATATTGCTTGCATTATTGTCGCTTTGCGCTACTGAATATTCAATCAGCTGACTTACTTTTAATCGAATATCTCCATCTGGATATTTATCCCGTAGTGGACTATAGGTATCAGGTGACAACATATCCTTAGTAATGAGCATAGGCTTTTTCAATGTTAACGAATCTTGTTTCAAGCAATGAAGAATAGCTACTGCTTGATGGAGTTTAAATACGCTCATCATAGGAAAAGATTGATCAGCATTTTTTGTACAAAGCATCTTCCCCTGATAGTAAACTGCAATTCCAACTTGGACATTTTTTCCTTCTAGAAGTTGTTCAACTTGCTTTTGAAGCGAGGTGTTTACGTCTTTCTGTTTTGACAGGCATGTCAAGGGAGTTAAGACAGTAAGTAATATACTAAAGATAATGGTTAATTTTCTATTCATAAATAAGCATATATAGTTTAGTTGCAAAGTTAATAAAATATGTAATATAGACAAATAGAAGGATAGTATTATTTTTACTTGTCTTAAAATCATGTATGATTTCCATAAAGTTGCTCATCTGCACTCCCGATGAATTTTCCGATACAAAGGTACGAAGGGTCGGTACGGCGTCAAATGGCGCTGCGCTTGGCTGCGAAGAAAGCAGCCGGCAGCCTTCCACAATTTGTACCAAATTGGGTATTCCGTCCGCTTTCCCCTTGCCACATTTGCCTTCTGTCCCTTACACCCTTCGTGAGAAGAGGTATCGTAAAAATCACCCGAGAGTGAGAAGCCCTAAGGCTTCAAACCAAAGGGAAAAAATTAGTTCAGCTATGGCATACAAACTCAAAGACCGAAAAGAAAAGATGCTCTACAAGGGCAGTGTTTACGAACTCACCCTGCAGTGGGACAGAGAGAGTCTCCGCAAGTGCTTTTGCGGTATGCCTCCTTTCTATGCACACATCCGCAAGGACGGCGCCAACTATGCACAAATCGACTGCTATTCCAATGGGGACGATTTCAGTGTGGTACCCATGCACCCGCTTTTTGAAGAGCCGGAATGGATAGTTCACTTCCTCAAGTCGGACATCAATTCCATTCCACTAAAGAAACTGCTGGAACTGCTTCCCATCTGATTCACGGAGTAACTAACTTAAAAAGAAAACGCTATGGACACTCTCATTGAAGCCATTCCCACATGGGCACTCTGCTATCTGTTCAACTCGGATGCAACCGGACTGACGGATGAAGAAATCGCTCTGATTGACCAGTGGTACACGGAGAATAAAGTCATGGGAATCACTACCGCAACGGAACAAGAGGGAGAATGTTTCCCTTACTTCTCACACTATCCGGCTTTCGGTCTTCCTGCCGAAGTCGTGGACTGCCACGTTATGGTAGGCTGAATACAGCCGGTGACTACAGATGATTATTTACGCTTAAACATTTGGAACATATGAAAGGAACTGACCATTTCAAGGAACTCATCCAAAACTATCTTGATAACCGAGCCAAGGAAGACGAACTCTTCCGTGCCAAGTATGAAACCACCACACGCACCATTGACGATGTGGTCAACTATATCTTCCATGCCGTACAGCAATCCGGCTGCTGCGGTTTCAGCGATTTGGAGGTTTATGCCATGGCAGTCCATGCGATAGATGAACCTAATTTGGAAATCGGTAAACCGATGGACTGCAATGTGGTAGTGAATCATCACATTGAGCTGACCGAGGAGGAAAAGGCAGAGCAGCGAGCCATTGCACTCAAGCGATACCAGGAGGAGGAAATGCGGAAGCTGCAGCAACGCAACAGCCGACCCAAGGCAGCCAAACCGCAACCCAAACCCATTCAAGAACTCTCACTCTTTCAAGGCATGGAACTATGAAAGCAAGAACGAAAATAGAAAAACAGGTGGCAGCTTCCAATGAGAAGCTGACCGCCATAAGCCCCAAAGTGCTCACATGGGCAGTGCGGAAAGTGGCAGGACATATCTGCTTCCGGACTTCCGCACACAAGTGTACGTGTAGCGATTGTGGCAGACACTTCGACTATGAGGGAAAAGGCAAGTCTGTCTGCTGTTCTCATTGCGGTACTCGCTTACAGATAAAGGACACCCTCAAACGCACCATCAAGGAATCCTATTATTTTTCTTCCCTCGAAGTAATAGACCATTTGCAGGTGCAACGGGTCTTCCGCTTGGAAACGACCTTCCGCAAAGGAATGCCTATGGAGATAGACTACTGGGAAGCATGCCGTCTGTGGCTCAATGCCGAAGGCAAGTTGGCTGTCACGGCAAGGGCAAGGACATTGAGCTATTATGTGGACTGCTTTGATTGGGCATCCGAAATCTCCTTGAAGCGACCGAACGAAGTTCACTGGCTCATTGCAGATACCTATGTTTATCCGCACTTTCGGATGCTGCCCGAATTGAAACGCAACGGCATGAAAGGCAAGCTGCCCGACTGCCACCCGATGAAACTGATGAAAGCCGTGCTGACAGACAGCCGGATGGAAACCATCCTCAAGTCAAAAGATTTACATGCCGTGTCTTACTTTGTACACCGACCTTTGGAGCTTGACCGATGCTGGCAGTCGTATAAGGTAGCCACCCGGCATCATTACCGCCCTTCGGACATGGGATTGTGGGCAGACACCATCCGCTTGCTGGAGCAGTGTGGCAAGGACATCTGCAACCCCAAGTATATCTGTCCGCAGAACCTCAGAGCCGAGCATGACTATTGGATGAACCGACACAACCAAATGGAGCAGAAACGCAGAAGCCAGGAGCAGATGCAGCGAGCCAAACGGAAGGAAGCCGAGTTCTACAAGGAGAAGTCACGCTACTTCGGCATAACCATCGCCGACAAAGACCTGGTGATTTCGGTACTCGATAGTCTGGAAGCCTTCCAAACCGAGGGAAATGCCCTGCATCATTGTGTCTTCCAATGCGAATACTATGCCAAAGTGGACAGCTTGATACTATCGGCTCATGACAAGGAGGGGAATCCCATCGAAACGATTGAATTCTCACTGACCGAGGGGAAAGTGATACAGAGCCGTGGGCTGTGCAATACGAATACTCCGCACCATGACCGGATTGTCCGGCTGGTCAATGCGCATGCTCCTCAGATACTCGCAGCCAAACAGACAGCGTAAATTCCTTATATATGTTCCGCTCCGACTTCCGCCGTGAGGTGTGGGTCGGAGTTTTTATATTTTGGATAGTAGAGATAGTTGACGATGTTAAAATGAAATATAATGCAAATATCTGTTTGTTATATAATAGATTTTACATGATAATATGTTTAATTACGCATTTAAGTTAAGTGGGTAAATCTATATTTTATTCCCTTTGAAAAAAAACGATGTAAATATGTGATATACAACATATAAATAGCGTATTGTTTTTAATAAAATATAGGTAAACTAATTATGTAATAATAAAATAATATAGTATATTTGTAGTATAATAATATAGTAGTAAAGTAATATAGTAAACCTATAAAAATGGAAGTAAAAAATATAACAATAGCCATCGGCAATCAGAAAGGTGGAGTCGGCAAAACTACTTCTACCGCATGTATAGGTGCAGCACTTGCCCTGAGAGGAAAACGGGTGCTGCTCGTTGACCTGGATGCACAGCAGAACCTCACGTTCACGCTGACGCAGAACGAAGACCCGGAAACAAGCATCTATGATACCCTGGTCAAAGACCAACCGCTGCCCATCGTTCCCATCCGTGAAAACCTGGACCTTGTTCCAGCATCACTGGACTTGGCAAGAGCCGAAATAGACATGGCTACCATGATGGCAAGGGAAGGCATTCTCAAATCCTGTCTTGATGAACAGAAGGAGAAGTATGACTACATCCTGATGGATTGTTCTCCCTCACTCGGTATCGTGACGACCAATGCGCTGGTGGCAGCGGACAAACTCTACATACCGCTCACTGCCGAAGCCTTGCCCTTGAAAGGCTTGACCATGCTGGATGATATAGTCCGGGAAGTGAAACGCAGGGTAAACCCAATGCTTGAATTAGGCGGTGTTTTCTTCACCAGGTTCAATAACCGGAAGTTGAACAGGGAAGTGATTTCCATGGTGGAAAAACGATATGGAGAGAAGGTTTTTCAGACGAAAATCCGGGAGAATATATCCATAGCCGAAATGCCGCTGTCTGGTCAGACCATCTTTGAGTACGAACCGAAAAGTAATGGTGCAGCAGACTATCAGACACTGACCGATGAGATTATCAGTCGGGAGGAAAATAGGTAAACTATCTTACTATATGACTAATCACAAAAGTTATTGGTAACATAGTAAGTTAATCAGCAAGTAAACAAGTAATAATGTAAGCAATATGAGTAAGAAGAATTTATCCTTATTGATGGACGGCTTCATGGGTGAAGCCAATCAAGCAGAATCGGTGCAGGAACAGCCTAAGGGACAAGCTGTTGAACAAACCGCAGAACAAACTGAACAGCCTGCAGTTCAAGATGATAAGCAGGAAAATCCGAAGGCAGCACCTGCAAAAACATCTGCTAAGAAAGAAGCAACCGAAATGGAAGCAACCGATAAAATGAAGTCCAGACTGGAAGCCAAACGCAGGGAAAATGTGGGTCGCCCCAAGAAAGGCGAAACAGCCAAAAGTACCAAGAAACCCCAGGAAATCCGAGCCACCTTTATCGTAGATCCGGATTTACTTCAAAAGGTGAAGTACATTTCTCTTGTGGAAGGTGCCTTATTGAAGGACGTTATCTCTGAAGCTCTGAACAACTATGTGGATAAATGGGAAACTGACAACCGGAAAATACGCCTGCCAAAGAGAAAGTAAGAACTTCTGCAGTAGTTCTGTCATTGCAAGTGCCAGACAGCAATGACAGGACTGCTGCGTTACTTGGGAATTGAGGTTTATAAATTATTTATATTCGTCCGACCTGCCAGATAATGCTTTTGTGCTAAAAATTGGGGCTATTTGCAGGAAACAAGATACAATATAAATAAAGCCTTGGTAGTTTAAAATAAATATGTTATCTTTGCAACAACAAATCCCGCCCGCTTCCCGTAAGATTAGCGTACCCAGCGGGACATTTTTTATTTATGGGAGTCAGATATACAAATCAAGCCATAACCACTGAACAGCAAATTGAAATTCTCCAAGAAAGAGGTTTGCTTATTGATGATATAGAGCAAGCAATTGATGTTCTTGATACCATCAGTTATTTCCGTCTTGCTGGCTATTGGAAACACTTTGAAATAGACCATTTCACACATCAATTTAGGGAAGGCAGTTGTTTCTCAGATATAGTGAAGTTGTATTCTTTTGATAAGCAACTTCGAGCATTGCTGTTTACTGCTATTCAAACAATAGAAGTTTCGGTCAGGACAAAAATAATCAAGCATTTTTCCCCTGGTTTTGGTGCATTTTGGTTTATGGATGAAACTTTTGCACTTAATGACGCTCGTTTTGCTACAAATCTGGCTGTCATCCGTAAGGAAGTATCGCGTTCTCATGATGACTTCATAACAGAGCATTTTCGTAGATACAGTGAACCTGATCTTCCCCCTGTATGGAAAACGTTGGAAGTTATTTCAATGGGTACACTATCCAAACTTTATTCTAACTTTTCGGATGCTACCGCTAAACATGCCGTAGCGAGAGAGTTCGGCTTGAATCATCACAAATTCTTGCGAAGCTGGTTGGAGTGTCTTGCCGTGCTTCGTAACTGCTGTGCCCATCATTCAAGATTGTCAAACCGAGTCTTTCCTGTAAAGCCTAAAATGCCGGAGCGTATGCCTAATAAATGGATTACAGATTTTTCTTTTCGAGAACAGACTCTTTATCCACAATTATGCTATCTGGTATATTGGCTCAATTCTATTATCCCAGACAATACCTTTGTTGTTGATTTCAAACAACTTTTGATAAAATACCCTTCAGTAAACACTCGTCTGCTAGGTTTTCCTTATAATTGGGAACAAGAACCTTTATGGAGATGAGAGGATTTTTGTACAGCGAAAAATCCATCCGGTTTGCTCCGTGTCTATGACACCAAGCAAAGCTCGGCTGATAGGCTTTTGCTACAAATGGAAGATTCAGTCCATTGCCACAGAGAGAAGCAACAGGGTTTCGCTTCGCTTCACTCAGTTGTTTCTCACAGTGTCAATGAGGTTGGAAAACATATCTACAAATGATGACATGCTCGATGGCTCTACTGAACGCAGGCTGACGCTTGCAGAAGTAGAGCCATCGAATGGTTTTGGAGGCTGGCTCACAGATGTTGGCCGCCACTTCCGACTAATCGTATTGAATGCGATGCCGGAAGTGACGACCTTTTGGGGAGGATGCGTTATCCGGTTTGCTCCGTGTCGGTGACACCAAGCAAAGCCCGGCTGACAGGCTGTTACTACTGATGGGAGTTCCAGTTCATTGCCACAGAGAGAAGCAGCAGGGTTTCACTTCGCTCCACTCAGCTGTTTCTCACAGTGTCAATGAGGTTGGAAAACATATCTACAAATGATGACTTGCTCGATGGCTCTACCGAACGCAGGCTGACGCTTGCGGAAGTAGAGCCATCGAATGGTTTATGCAGTAAGCTCACAGATGTTGGCCGCCACTTCCGACTATTCGTATTTCATACAATGCCGGAAGTGACGACCTTTTGGGGAGGATGCGCCATCCGGTTTGCTCCGTGTCTGCAACACCAAGCAAAGCTCGGCTGAGTGGCTTTGGCTGCGAATGGAACTCCAATCCGTTGCCATAGAGAGAACCTGCAAGGCTCCACTTCGCTTCACTTTGTAGGTTCTCACAACGGCAACGGTTTTCGGGGATGTGCATCTTCAAGACGGTCGGGATGCTGGGTTACGCGGACTTTCTAAGGAATATGTTTGAGATGACCTGTTAGAACTAATTCTTTCCCTTGGAGTCCTAATCGGGAAAATCTTGAAAACCTTTGGAACTTCTTGGTCCAACTCGTTTTATCCGTGCAAAGGTACTGCGGACGGGAGAAACGTCAAGTGCCGCTGACGCTTTCGGACTGAGGACTTTCCGGCAGCCTTCCACAATTTGTGCCAAATTGGGTATTCCGTAAAGTTCTCTGTCCTCACACTTGCCTTATTCTCCCTGGTGTCCGCAGTGTAAGAAGGCACGAAAAACGGTTTTCCCGACCAAGAAGCTCTAAAGGGCTTCACAAGAGGGAGAAGAATCGGAATCACAACCATCTAAATTGTTTTGACTATGGATTATCCCGAATTATCCGGAGCTACCATCTCCGAACGTGACAAGGCTTTTGCACAAGAGTTTGCCAACTTTGTAAATGGCAGTATGTGCTCACCTGACCAGATTGGCAGGGAACTGACCAGGGCGCACCGCTACCTGCAACAGCAGATGTTCAAGGTGTTTCTCGGCTTCATGAAGCAGCTGGCATACAACTATCAGCAGGGAAGATACGATGACCGCAACGAGTGGGCATCACGGCTGTCCACTGAAGCCTATCAACGGCTCATTGAGTGTGACTTGATTTTTGACCCCGAATTTCCAACCTCTAAATGACAGGACTATGGACGAATATGATTTTCCCGAATACGGCAGACAATGTGAGTTGATAACCCCTTGGCGAGGCTACCACCGAGGAACTATCGTAGCCCTCTCTGAACATGGTTTTGTGGTTCAGTTCAGCAGTGGTGCAGAAATAGATGTTTATAAAGACGAAATAATTTTGGATTGATATGTGCAGACTTATGACAACGCAGTTGGAGGAATCCTTGAAAGGCTATCCTCTCTATTCCCAAGACGGCAAGGGAAAGGACGCTATTTGCCGTGCCATCTTTGCGCTCGGTGGTGTGCGGTGGTTCATCCTTGAAGGTGAAAAAGAAGGAAACGACACCATTCTGTTCGGTATCGTCATCGGACTGATGGAGGATGAGTATGGCTACATTTCTTTGAATGAACTTTCGGACATTGAGTTGGATTTGACCAAACAAGGCTTCGGCAAGCTGCAAGTAAGGCAGCAGGAAAACTTCCATCCGGTGCCACTGAAAAAGTTGCGTGACAGCCGTCTGCAGGAGTTCCTTGCAAGAATGGGTTATTGAACGTATGATTTGTAACAAGAAAGTGACCTGCCATATCCATCACGGACTTGGCAGGTCTGTATGTAGCTTTATGTCTTATGAGAAATAAAAATGTATTCAGCATTGCAGCCTTGCTTGGCTGGACTGTTTCTGTAAAGTGTGTAGATGGCAGTCTTTTCTTTGACTTCCATCGGAAAACCTTGAGCGGTGTTCCGTTTTCCTTCACCGCTGAAATGAAAGATAGAAAGTTGGAGAACCTTATCAAGGAGATTGAATCCTTTGTGGATGCCATTGACCCTGAGACTTGTGCCGGGGAATGGATGATTCAGTCAGGTGCTATGGCTCCTTCCCGGTATCAGCAGGCGGTAAACGACATGGATGCCATCCGGACTGATGCGTGGCTGCTGGCTTGCGAACTGAGGGAAGCTGACGGAAAGTCATTGCTGGCAGGCTTGCCCTGGAACCAATGGAACTGACCCCATATTCTACTACTATTCAAAGACAGCCTTCTACCGAGATGTGCTGTCTTTGAATTTGCGCCCTTTCTTGGGGAGACCTGCCGCTTTATAGGCAAGCAGGTCGCTTCCCTGGAATACGATGCCTCTTTTATCGGTATGGATCCGGATAAAAGGAAGCGGACGTTCCTCATGTCTGATGTAGTCATAGATGGTACACCGGTGGATGCCGAGGAAGATACAGGCTTCCTTCACGGAATATCTTTTTTCCGGGAGTATCACAATCGTTTGTATTTGCTGTATATAGTTCATAAGTATTCTTTTGGGTGTAAAGTTACTCATGCAGGTCCATTCTTACAATAGGTAAAATCTTTGATAATGAGGGATATTGTGATGTTTTGAAAGACTTTGTATTACTCATTACTTGTTGCCAAGGTGAGTTCGGTCTTTCCTGAATGATTTATATGGGAATGACTTGCGATTTCTGTTTATGGGATGTATAAGTTCAGAAACAGGATTGGTATAGACGGTGACAGTTCTATTTTGTCATCTCTGCCTGCGAGGATATTTTTTTGCAAAGGTATTGCTGTCATCACCAAACGTCAAATCCCTTGCAGAAAATCTTCCTCAAACAAGTTGAGCGTATTTTCTGCCCTGAATTTGCCTTATTGGGCTGCCAGCACTCTGATAAAAGCAAAAAATATCCCTTCGGACAAGCTGAAAAACAGCAAAACAGAAGGGAAAAAAATCAGAGCGTATGGCACAGATTGACAATAACCTCAAGAAGCAGTTGGCAAAACCTCAGACATGGTTCTGCAAGTATTTTCCCAAGCGTATTCGCAACGTCGGTGAAAAGGAAATTTCCGACAGACAGATGGTGTACGATTTCAAAGACGGAAGAAGCTTTGAAGCGGTAGCGCAAATGACCGCAGCAAACATGCAGGAACAATACGGCGAATCCTGCAAGAATATTGTTTTCGTTCAAGTTCCGGCATCCACAAGTTCAAAGAACGAACTCCGTTACAAGGTTTTTTGTGAAAGGGTTTGTGAACTGACCGGAGCTATCAACGGCTATGAGCATGTAAGGGTAATCGGCGGACGGCTTGCCATTCATGAAAACCGGAAGATGGAAAAGGAAATCCGCAAAGTGCATATCATCGATTTTGATGAAGATTGGTTCAGTGGAAAATCCGTAGTGACATTTGATGATGTTATCACTCGCGGCATCACATGGGCTACCTATGCTGACCAGTTGGAGAATTTGGGCGCACATGTTATCGGGGGCATCTTCCTGGCTAAAACTCACTATAAAGTAAACAGACAATGAAACAAAGATTTATGATAAAGGAGGCTTCCATAGCCTTTACAGGGCATCGGAATATTGCACCCAAACAGAAAGATAAGGTGAGAGAACGGCTCAGAAAGGCCGTTTCTCTTGCTTACAAGGAAGGAAAGTACCAATGTATCTGTGGGATGGCTTTGGGTTTCGACATGCTCGCAGCGGAGGAAGTTCTTTCCCTCAAAGCTCGTCTTCCTTATCTGCAACTGATAGCTGTTGTGCCGTTCAGAGGACAAAACAGCCGTTGGGACTTGGCAGAACAGCAACGATATGACCATATACTTGCCAAGACAGACAAGGTGATTGTGTTGAGTGATACCTATTATAAAGGATGTCTGCTCAGACGAAATGACTTCATGCTGCAGCATTCAAACTTTGTGATTGCCTATTATGACGGAAAACAGAAAGGAGGGACTTATTATACTTGCCGTGAGGCTCGGAAGAGGGGGATGACTGTCGTCAATCTCTTTTGATGCCAAACATTTTGCTGATTCCGACAAAAACCGCTAAAAACATTTTGCTGATTTCGACAAAAACCGCCGAAAACATTTTGCTGATTTCGACATATTGTGTATTTTTGTAATCAAATAAACTCTCAGTATATGTCCGAAAAAATATTCAAACGCAAAATTTATGAAAGAATGCTCCAATGGAAGCAGGAAAGTGATGGACAGACTGCACTTTTGATAAAAGGTGCACGTCGAATCGGAAAATCAACCATTGCTGAGGAGTTCGCCCGTAGAGAGTATGACTCCTATATCAACATCGATTTTTCAATAGCTGATGCAGCAGTCAAAGAATTGTTCTCCCATATTTCAGATTTGGATTACTTTTTTCTGCGGATTCAGTCACTATTCAATGTTTCATTGCATGAACGAAAATCGGTTATCATTTTCGATGAAGTGCAACTGTATCCACCGGCCCGACAAGCCATCAAGCACTTGGTTAAGGACCGGAGGTATGACTATATTGAAACAGGGTCACTTCTTTCCATTAAAAAGAATGTGAAAGGAATCGTGATTCCGAGTGAAGAAACACGTATCTCTATGTACCCGTTGGATTTCGAAGAGTTTTTATGGGCTGTCAATAAATCCCAAACCTACGATTTGATTAGATACTCATACCAAAACTTAAAATCATTGGGTGATGCTGTCAATCGTGACCTTATGCGTAATTTTCGTCTTTACATGCTTATAGGTGGTATGCCGCAGGCCGTAAATGCTTATTTGGAATCGAATGATTTTTCAACCATAGATGCGGTAAAACGTAATATTCTCGAACTCTATATTGATGATTTCCGTAAAATAGACCCGACAGGACGTGCTTCACGCTTGTTTACTTCAATACCTGCAGAACTCTCCCGAAATTCGAAGCGTTATCAGGTGGGAAGCGTGATTGAGAATGCAACTGCCTCCAGACTGGGTGAGTTGCTGATGGATATGGCGGATTCGATGACGGTAAACTTTTCCTATCATGCAAATGACCCCAGTGTAGGTTTTTCCCTTCATGCCGATTATGATTGTTTCAAGTTGTTCCTTGCCGATACAGGACTGTTCGTTACACTCGCTTTTATGGATCGCGATTATACAGAAAATGTGATATACCAGAAACTTCTTTCGGATAAGCTTGCTGTGGATCTGGGGTATGTATATGAAAATGCGATAGCCCAGATGCTCAAGAGTGCCGGCAATGAATTATTCTACTATACTTTCCAGGAAGAAATAGTCAAGGACGAAGACGGGAACAAGACTGTCCGTAACTATGAGGTGGATTTCCTGCTTTCCCGCAAAGATAAGATATGTCCTATTGAAGTGAAGTCCTCCGGATACAAGTCCCATAAGTCACTTGATGTTTTCCAGGAGAAATTTTCTTCAAGAATCCTGCAAAGGTATCTTCTCTACACAAAAGATGTAAGAAAAGACAAGGATATTTTCTGTTTGCCTGCATACATGACGGGATTGTTTTAGATGAAGACCCATGAGTCTGCTCACAGGTTATTTATAGATGACACAAAGCGGAATCCTTATCTGAAAACCAAAGATAGAATTTCGCTTTGTGTCTTTTTTCTGAAAACAGACTTGGACTGGTGTGGTGGGAGTCCAAGTCTGCCGGTTGTTTCAGAGGGTGCATAGGACATGCCAGCAATCAATGATGGATTGTCCGGAATACTTAGGCCGGTAGACATTGCCCGGATTCAACGGCTTGATATAGCCGCTTTCCCTGTATTTCCGGAGTGTCTTGTAGCTTATGCCCAGCTCGGCGCATACACGTTTGACGGAATAGACCCCGTTCGGGTCGCATGTAGGTTTCATTTCTCTCATAAGCATTAAATTGTTAGATTGACTATTCCCAATGGCGGAAGCATCAAGGCTGGTAGTTGTTCGAACTGTCCTGATTCAGCATACCGTTCGTTTTCATGTAGCTGATATAGCTTTTGGCTGTCCTTTCCTTGATGTCCATCGCCTGCATCAGTTCGGTTACGAGTTCAGTGTACGTGATTTTCTTCCGGCTTCGGAAGATTTCTTTTATGATACCCTGCAACTCCTCCTTTTTCCGTTTCTCCTTGTCTTCGGCCGGCTTTTCACCGGCAGATACGTGCATATCCTTCTGTTTGTCCCATGTGAAAAGCAGCATGGGTACATCCAACGGACTGCCGTCACGGACTTTGATAGCCTTGACTACGGAATAGGCGGGATTCTCATCCTTCTCAATGGAGAGGATGGCTGCCGCTTTTCTCTGCAGCTCCGAGCCGATGTGCCCGCGCAGTTTTATTCCGTTGGGCACAAAATGCAGCACACAGATGATGCAGGTTTTGTAGATTCCGGCCAGGCGGTACACTTCATCCACAATGGCAATGCTTTCCGCTTCATCATTGGCCGAACGGATAAGGTCTGCAATGCCATCCAGTACAACGAGGTGGATTCCTCCGTGCCGGTGGTAATACAAATCCATGCTGTCACGGATCATGCTGATACGCTCCTTTCTTGACATAGGGGCCAGATAGAACGTATGGTAAAAATCCGGTGGTGCAGGTAATCCGATACGTTTGATTGTCTTGCTCAGATTCTTGAATAACTGAAACTCAGACTGCTCGGTATCATAGTGCAACACGGCCTTATCAGAGTAGTTTGGTGAAACTTCAAAGCCAAGCGTGTCGATGTTTTGTGTGTCGTCAGCAAGTGTACCTGCAATCAGGGCTGATACGAAATTGCTTTTTCCGGTACCTTCACCACCTGTTATACATAGAAGGTTGTCGTAGGTCCCAAGCGGTACTCCGTTGACGGAAACCACTGTTTTGGAAGATTCGGGAGGATTGTTGTAGTCCATTTCGCAAGATTTTAAAAGCATCATAGTTTGTGAGTAAAGCTTCTCCAGCATGGAGGTAATCAGTACCTGAAAGTCCGCTGCACTTTTTCCGGAAGCAAAGTAATCGGAAATATCCTTGTCTCCCTTTGCTCCGGATATAGGCAGTTCCATTCTGAGTACATGAAACGAGGACAATTCATCCATGCGTCTGGCAGATTCGTTCCGGCCTGTATCGTCCATATCGTACAGAAAGACAATATGACGGAACTTACGGTCAAACATCTCAATCAGTGAAGTGGGTATGGCGGCCGTTTCACTGTTGAAACAAACGGCATTGAATCCTTTGGAGGCAAGTGACATTACATCCTTTTCTCCTCCGGTGATAAAGACCATGTCCCCCTTGTTGGGTAGCTGTTCCAGACCGAAACAGTACACCTCAGGCATCTCTCCTCCATAAAAGAACCGCATATTCTGATTTCGAGGCCGGTATACCTTGGTAAATCCAATGCCCATGTAAGCAAACATGGGTTCTGTTGCAGATGAACTGATTTTATACATTTTATTGGAACGGTTATAGCCCTCAAATGACTTTAAGGAATGTACATTGTATCTTTCTAAAGTATCCGGCTTGATTCCATATTGCTGCCAGTATGCAAGTTCAGCAACTGAAAAGGGTTTAACCTCTGTATGGTAGTCCTTTCTTATTGGATTGTCATTCTCATTCATAATGATACGTTTTTCAACTGCCTTTTTACGAGCAGGCATATCGTTGTTTCCTGTGTGGACTATGGTGATGTTCAGGTCCGATACAATACGGTTGATGATAGCGACAAAGTCTCTTTTCACGTCCAATCCGTAAAGCATGCCGACGAACCAGAAGCAGTCGCCCGAATATTCGTTATTTCCGAAATCCTTCATCTTGAACACTTGGGCATGCCGGTCATAATAGATATTGCATGAAGCAATCCGGTCTTCGTAGAGCGGATTCCTGAAATTTTTTCCGGGTCGCACCGGAAAGTTGATGTAATGTTTGAACACGGCAAGCCCGCGGCCTGTGCGTTCCAGTATATCTTCCTTGTCTATCATTTGGTTTCAGTTGTGCATTTGTTCAGAAGAATCCCGTCTTTATAATCAGACAGTCGTTTGAGTGCTTCCTCCTTCGCCATACCCGGAATCTTTATGCGGAAACACTTTATTGCCATGAACAGGGAACTGTATGAAAAACGTACGCCACCGGTTTCGGTATATCTGAAACTGATGGAACCTCCTTTCCGCCATCTGTACAGCGTAGATTCTGAGATACAGAAGATGGTCATCAGGTCTTTGGTGCTTATTTCCAAGGCATCGTCTATATCACGATACAACTCTGTTGTGCGCTCCACGTAGCTTTCAATCCGGTTGAGCTGTTCAACCAGTTTCTGAAAAGCAATGCTGTCTATCGTTATCACTTCCATACTATTTGTTCTTTAGATTCTTGATTTGCAGGTTGTCTTTTCCCAATATGTCAAGGTATTCTTTCAGTTGTTGCGGGCTGGAAACGTTGATATTGAGGTTGATCCGGCAGTCTTCTTTACTGCGTCTTTCCTCTGGGGAAAGTAAATCGTACCAATTCATATCCAAAGCCTTGCAAATGTTGCTGATTACATCAAATCTTGCCTTGGTTTTACTGGTCTCAATCTTTGAAATTACAGAGGTACTAACGCCCACTAAACCAGCTACATACTCTTGTGAAAAACCTTTCAATTCACGTTGCTTTCTTAGCATTGTTCCTATATTTTCCATAAAAATAAAGTTAGTAGCTTCTAAGCGGCAATTATCTTTCCCAAACAAGCAAATTCTTGTCTCTTGGGCACAAAATATTTCCGTAGAAGCAAGTTCAACAAAAAATTCAGGGAAATAATATAAGAGACATAAAATCAACAGGAACAGTAGTGAATTGGCGTCAAAAAGTGCCATTAGCATCACTATAGGAGCTAATGGCACTAATTTACCTTCAACTATTTCCGAATAGGAGATAGTCAATAGGTAAGGCCTGTATAAACTATATTTTGAAAAGCATAAATGTCTCAAGAAAGCCTTTTCACAAACATCTACATGATTTCTTTGGCAAAGCCTTCCGAATAATACAGGTATTGTATGGTTCCAAATGATTCGCCATAACCGGGAAATGACTGATATAAGTTTTTGGTAGTAAGATGTTGTTTGTGAATGTAGTCATTGGTGCAATGCCACACACAGTCTCCGTTAGTGCAAGGTGCAAGCCTATATATATATAAATAGGCTCGCACCTTGCACTAAAAAGTGTAGCAGTGGAGTGGCTGAAAATATTTATTATAAAGCATTTGGCAATGTGTTCGTTTTTTAGTATCTTTGAACCGTGATAAAATGATGGCATAGGCATTCAAAAGGGTTTCAAAAAGCCTTCAGAAATGTGCTACAATTTTGCTACATTTGTTCTTTACCTTGATGTTATAACGCTGATATACAGAGAGAATAGGCTGACAAGTTCAGAAACCTGTCTCTCCGCTGAAACCTAAGGTATTAGGTAGTAAATTAAAGACAAGTCCCGTAAAATCAACGTTTTACGGGGCTTTTTCTATTTATCCGGCGGACAACTGAAAGACATTCAAATGCCCACTTCAGACAAAGTTCCGTTACTAAATCGTTACTAAAAAATAGCCTATAAAAATAGTAACGATTTTCGATGTAAGTCCTTGACTTGTCGCTCATTTACAATCGCCAAAATTACAATCGCCAAAATGAAATGTGATGCTTCTCTAAAACGATTTGTGTGATTTTACGCTTGTTAACGCAAAATGAAATGTGTTTTTTAGATGGTGTTAAATACAATTTAAACTGCATTTAAAGGTACTTACAGAAGTGTTCTTTGCAGGTGATGCATGTTTAAAATAATGTCACAGACATTTTATACCTTCTTGCATATAATAAAAAACGAGGCATAATGAAGTGAATAAGGAGATATTTCAGTATAATAAAAAGAAATAACTTCGTATAGCAGAAAAAAGTCTATATTTCTTTTTGTAAATTCAAAATTAACCGTAAATTTGCATCGCTTTTCAAAAGCAAACTGCCGAAATAACTCAGTTGGTAGAGTAACTCATTCGTAATGAGTAAGTCGCGGGTTCGAGTCCCGCTTTCGGCTCAAGAAGCCGTAGCGATACGGCTTTTTTTATACCTTGTTTAAAAATATCCATAGTCGTTTTAAAAGAATAGGATGATTATTTCCATGGAAACCCTCCTTATGATGAGGAAAGCTGTTATTATACAGATAATGCCGACTATGGTGGTAAAAGCATCCTTTCTCTCAATTCATCTTTTAATTTTTTGCTGATATAATCGGGATTTTCAGGTGATATATACTTGACCGTCTATGGAAAAGTATCTAAGCTTTGTGAAAGCATAAAGCCGCTGGAAGGAAGTAATCCGTCAGACTTGTTATTTCATTTATGATTTTTTATATTTGTATTCCGGTCTTCAGAGCAGCAGTTTTTGAAGGGGGGAAAATATAATGTATCACTAAAAAGAAAGAAAATGGGACTAATGGATGCAATCTTGGGAAATGCTTCTGAAATGAATCCTGAGGCATTACAAAAAGAATACGGTGTATTGCTGTGTGAAGGTGAATGTATAGAAAAAGTTTATAAGCTTATCCGGGATAAATGGGTGTTTACAAACAAGCGCCTTATTATTCAAGATACCCAAGGACTGACAGGGAAAAAGCGCGAGTATCATTCCATTCCTTATCGTTCGGTGGAACGCTTTTCTGTAGAAACTGCTGGTACGTTCGATCTTGATGCCGAAATGAAAATATGGATAAGAGGCTGTAGTGAACCTTTGGAGCAAAATTTCGGAAAGCAATCAAATATTATTATAGAAGTACAGAAGGTATTGGCTAAGTATGTTTTGTAATGGCTGACATTTGAATTTTTATCAATGAAATTACATCGGTAGGAGAGCCGAAAAGATAAAAATGGCTTCTCCAAAAATGAAAGGTAATGCAGATTTTTTCAATCGTAGAAAATACGAGTAGGCAAGGTTTGGTCGTAGAGCACGGCTTGAGTTTGTATGTCAAGCTGTCGGATGGTATCCATGTGTTGTTCGACATGGGGCAAGGGGCGCTTTTTTCTCGGAATGCAAGAGCTTTAGGACTGAAAGTAAGCAGGGTTGATATGGCAGTCATATCGCATGGTCATTACGACCATGGGGGTGGATTGTCTGCTTTTCTGGAAGAAAACAACAAGGCAAAGGTTTATGTTCATCGAGAAGCTTTCCAGCCCCATTATTCACTGAGAGAAACCGGGCTTCGTTATATTGGTCTTGACTGGAAGGTGGAGGAGGACAAACGGATTGTTTTGTGCAGTGGGAAAACGAGTATTTCCCCTCATATCACGCTCGTAGGCAATATATCGGGTAATACCCTTTTACCGGCAGGAAACCGTTTGCTGTTCGGACCTTCAGAACAAGTGCATGATTCATTTTGTCATGAGCAGAGCTTGTTGATAGAAGAAGGTGATAAGGCAGTGTTGTTTGCCGGATGTGCGCATCGGGGAATTCTCAATATCATGGCTGCTGTAGAGGAGAAGACCGGAAGGGCTCCGACGCATGTGCTGGCGGGATTCCACTTGGTGAAAAGCGGATTAACGGATGCTGAAGAAGACCTGTTTATCGGGCAGCTTGCTAAGAGGTTATTGGAATATGACTGTATGTATTATACGATGCACTGTACCGGTATAGAGCAGTATGAGAAACTGAAGTCGCTGATGGGCGAGCGGATTGCTTATCTTTCATGTGGAGACAGTATAGTGATTGGATGAAAAGCTTGTTTCTCTCATAAAAGCGTAAGCGGAATAAAAGAAAAGCCTTGGCAAATCATTTGAAATGCCAAGGCTTTTTATATGAATTGTCTATTCGTTTTTTTAGAAGAACAGATAGCGCTGGTCAACTACGTTTGCACGTTGATATAAGTCGCTGATGAACTGGTTTGAAACAATGCGTACAGCCATATTTGAAAGAGTATTCTCTTCTTTCTTTGCATCAAACTTCTCGCTGCCGTTTTCTTTGTTGTAAACCTGAATCATGTAAACTCCGGCATTGCCCTTGATAGGAGCACTAGTTTGTTTTACATCTGTTTTTTCAGAAGCTGCGCTGATAGCCTGTTCGCTCTGACGAGTTACAGAAATGTAAGCAGGTGCAGCAAAAGTTACGTGTTTCACTGTATCGCTCACAGCATCTTTCATTTCTTTAACCTGAGCCAAAGAGTTCATGCCTTTCATGTTTGCCATAATCTGTTCAGCCTTCTTGTCACGACGGATTTCAGCTCTTAACATGTCGGCTACTGAATTGATGTTACGATAGCCAGCTTCGTTTACCTTTGTCAGAGCAACAACCATCATATGGTCGTTTTCGCCACATTCGTAAAGGGGAGACACTTCACCCGGTTTTGCTGCGAAAATCCATTTCAAAGCTTCACGGGTTGATTTTACACCTCCTACGTAATGTTCAGCACTTGAAAGGTCTGCACGGGGAATCAAGCTGTATCCGCTTTCTTCTGCATTCTTTTCAAGGTCTTCCAATGTAGTATTCTGGGCTACAAACTGGCTGAACTTGTTGTAGGCATTGTTATAAGTTTCTTTGCTGAATTCTACCGGGCGTTTTACGATTGCTACCTTATACTTGGGCTGCATGCTCTTCTTGGCAGTAACCTGCAAAATCAAGTGAGCCTGACCGATGTGGAGGTTAGCTAATTCATTTACCGGCTGGCTGATTAAGGTATTGATGTATTTGCTGTTTTCAGCATCCAACTCTGCACCTTCCCAACTGCGTGAGCTAATCCAGTTTGCTTCACCGGTTTGTCCGTAGATTTTTGCTACTTCTTCAAATTTAGCTCCACCTTTCAGCGCATTATAGATACTGTCTGCCAGTGTAGCTGATTTTTCTTCAGTTTCAGCATATACCTGAATTTGGCGGAACTCGATAGAGTCGGGAGCATTTACTTTTGCAATAATCTTAAACGCATTATATGAGTCGTCGTTCTGGCTGTAATATGGTCCGTATGCATCGTTTACCGAAGCAGAGTCTAAGCGAGCTGCAACATCTGCCGGCAATACGTTTTTGCTTACAGGAACGTCAGAGAAGTTCACTGCCGAGCCGCTTGAACGTACGAATGCTGCATAATCAGAAGAAGTAGATGCCAACTGGTTAGTGTAGTCTGTCACTTCTTTCAGTACAGCCTGACGGTCAGCGTCTGAAGGAACGACGTGTACATCAATGTAGCGGATGTCACGTGTTTCAATCAGCTGTTTGAACTGCTCTTTCTTTTCGTTATATAATGCTTTGATTTCGCTGTCGCTTACTTGGACTGTTGAGTCGCTGATAGAAGTGTAAGGAACAGCTGCAAGCAACATATCGCTTTGCTGAGTACGTGCCTTGAAAGCGTCTTCAGCTGATACAGGGTTTGAAATCAAAGACTTAGCAATCAGGTTCTGATATTTTTCAGTTAAAGTAGACTGTTTCAGTGTCTTTTCAATAAACTGCCAGAAAGCTCCCATCTTCTGGTAGTATTCAATATACTGTGCCGGCATTTGGCTTTTGCCAAGGTTGGCATAATCAACCAAGAATTTTTTCAGCATATCTTTATCGAACATGCCAGTCTGGGGGTTACGGAACGGAGTCTGTGCCAACAGAGGATGAGTTCCGGCTTCAATGATAGCCTGTATTTCAGCGTCAGTCACAGTCAGACCTAATTTTTTTGCTTCAGCAGCAATGAGCTGATTGTTTACGTATGACTGCCATACCTGATCTTTTACGTTTGTCAATTGGTCATCAGTCAGTGAATTCAAGCCGTTTGTCAATTTGACTACTTCGCTGAGTTCATCCACCATTTTCTGATAATCCTGTACGGAAAGTGTTTCTCCATTCACCTCTCCTACGTCTTGTTTTCCCTGATGCGGCTGGAGGATTTTCCATGCGTCACCTGCGATAAATGCAAAAAGGGCAAGACCGATAACAACGACCAATAATGGTCCTTTGCTTCTGATAGTTTGTAAAGTTGCCATTTAAAGTTATTATTTTTTTGTTTATTGTTTTTTATGATTTTCACTTTAGCGCACGAAGATACAAAAAATGCGTTTCAGTAGCTATTTTAATTCAAAAAAAAACGCTTAATTCTCAATTTTAAGCTTGACCAGCTCGATTTTCGTGGCTGTAACCTTGATTATCGTGAAGCGGAATTTACCGATTGTGATGACTTCGTGTATTTTCGGGAAACTTTGGTATTCATGCAGGATGAGTCCGCCTACAGTCTGATATTCGTCGCTTTCCGGCAGTTCCAGAGCAAATTCTTCGTTTGCTTTTTCTATTTCGAGACGTCCGGAGAATACATATTCATTGTTTCCGATAGCTTTGGCTACGGTAGAGTTGGTGTCATGCTCGTCTTCAATATCTCCCAGAATTTCTTCCACCAGGTCTTCCATTGATACCACTCCGGAAGTTCCTCCAAACTCATCGACCACCACAGCCAATGAGCGTTTTTTCTGCAGAAAAAGCTGCATGAGTTTATGTCCACCCATGGTTTCCGGTACGATAGGGATGGGGCGGATACTTTTATGCCAGTCGGTCAGGCTCCTGAATAAGTCGGATGAGTGGACATACCCGATAATATTGTCAATGCTTTCATTATAAACAATGACTTTGCTGACTCCGCTGGCAATGAAAGCCGCTTTCAGTTCGCTGATGGTAGCAGTCATATCAACTGCAATGATTTCTGTACGGGGAACCATGCAGTCGCGTATTTTGACATTCGAAAAGTCAAGTGCGTTTTGAAAGATTTTTATTTCGGGATCAATCTCTTTTTCGTCGGCCGATTCATCGATACTGCTTTGAATAAAATAGTCGAGGTCTACCTTCGTAAAAGCTTTTTCCGACTCTTCTTTATTTATTCGTATACCGGTAATTCGGAGTATGCATGTAGAGAGAAAAGTAGAGAAACGGCTGATGGGGTAGAGCACTACGTAGCAGATGAAGGCAGGTATGGCAAAAAGCTTTAAGGTAAAATTGGGATTGATTTTAAATAAAGTTTTAGGCATAAACTCGCCTGTAATCAAGATGATACCCGTTGAAACAAGGGTTTCAATGACCACGAGGGCTGCTTGATTGATGATAAATCCGCTTAATACGTAATGTTCGATGAGTTGTGCCATTAAGATACCATAAATAACCAGTGCAATGTTATTTCCCACGAGCATGGTTGAGATAAAATTATTTGGATTATGGTAAAATACAGATAAGATGCGTGTAGATAAGCTGTTGTTTCGTCCCATTTCAAAGCGCAGCTTATTAGATGACACAAAGGCTATTTCCATACCCGAGAAGAAGGCAGAAAAGGTCATTGAGATAAGCAGTTGTATGATAATTCCCATTTTGGTGTTGAATTTTCAGTTCTATGGCCTGTTTTGTGTGGTATCGGCAGGCGCAGTGTTTTCTACAGTGAAAACTCCGGTATTGTTAAATATTTGATATTCGGTCATTTGTTGGTTCGACTCAAACCCATATCCTGTTAACACTCTTTCCGGTTGTTCGATTCGTATAAACCGGTCGGAGTAGATTTTTTCTTTGTTTTGGTCCCAAAACATCAATTCGGTATCAAACTGGTCGCCCCGCTGGCTCTGAATATGAACGTTGCCCCGTAGCTCCCATAATTTTTTAGGTTCATAATAATAGGCTGTGTCTGCTTTTATGCTGGCATCTACCCGAAAGAGGGTGTCAAACTTTTCAAGATACAGTCCTTTTTCGAAAGCCCAGAAGGACGGATTCCTTTTGGCATAAACCAGCCATTCTTCGGTTATGATTTTATAGCGGATCATGCCGGAATCGGATACAAAGCTGGTGACACCGGTGGTTCGCATATCGGGCAGCGAGTCATTTTCATTGACCGCATCTGCCATGTTTTTTTTCTTGCCGTTACATCCCGGCAGAAAAAGAAACATAACAGTTGCCCAGGCGGCAACTGTTATGTTAAGTAATATTCTGTATTTAGAATTTGCTCGTTTTTCTGGCATACGGATTATCTGATAGTTGTAGTTTCACCAATCCATCCACCGATAGTTACTGAGTTACCTTTCTTCAATCCAAGGAAGAATAAGTCTTCATCTTTCGGTGTATGAGCAGAGTAGGTGTTGATCAGTTTCTGAGCTTCTTCAGCTACGCTTGGGTCAACACTCTTAGCACGCTGCAATTTGTCGATAGCTGCAAAGTAAGTACATTTGTTTAATGCACCTTCGTCGCTCCAGTTCGGACTTGCTGCATACATCTGTGCAATCAAGATATAAGCACGGCCGTAATCGTTCTTCAGTGAGATAGCCTTGTTGGCATATTGTTTTGCTTTGCTGAACTGTTTTGCAGAGAACAAAACGGCAGCAGCACTATAAGCATAGTCAGCCTTCTTGTCTACATCTTGTTCAAGTTCGAATGCCTGGTCGAAATAGCTGATACTCTTGTTTGTATCACCTTTCTTATAATACATGTAACCGCATCCCACTGCAGTAGCAGCTGTAGGTTCGATGGCGTGTGCAGCTTCTGAAGCCTGGAAGTAAGCTTCTTCTTCAGTACATTTCAACATCTGCATAACTGAGATAACTTGTTTCAGGTATTCCAGATTTGTTTTGTTCTGAGCTACTTTCGGACCATAGATAGCCTGCAGGTTTTCGCAACTTGCTGCACCACTGTTAATGAAGTAAGCATCTACGTTGTCTTTAGCTGTTTTCATCAGCTGCTGGTCTCTCTTTTTGGTAGCAGCTTTAAATGCTTCGTCAGCATAGCCTGAAGTAGTCAGATAGTCTTGGATGAACAGTTCTTTATGTGCATCATCAATTTTCAGTTTGCGTGAAGAAAGGTCCATCAAGTCCTGGAACATGAAGTAGTCTGAATTGGCTTTTTCCAAATCTACTGCTTCTTTAATCATAGAGTAAGCTTTGTTCACATCTACATTTTTTCCGGAAAAAGCAATGTAGTCATGAGCTTTCATACCCAAAATAGAACCTTTGGTAGACGGAGTTCTTACCAGTTTGTTTAGCTGGTCTAAATATTTGATGCGTTGGTCATGTACAGCCATCAACTCATCCAGATAAGTTTTCTGCTGGGCGGCATCTTTAGAACCTGCAATTAAGGCACGAAGGATTTTAGCCCCATTGGTATAGGTACTTACCTGAGCCAAAGGAGCTTCAGCAAATACTGCTTTCCAAGGGGTATAAGCGTCTTTGAAATTATCAGTTTTTACGTATTCGCTGTAAATACTGATATTCTGCAGACAACGGAGGCTGTCTTCTCCATGTCCGAATCTGGAGCCGTCTTCAACTCCCTTCTGAGCGAAAGTTGCTGTTGCACCTAATGAAAGTGCGCACAGCATGGTAACCATTTTCATTTTCATTGTTTATAAGATTAGTTGTTCATTGTGTGCTTTTCTGTTAATTTACTCTCCATTTCATAAACCAGCGTTCATTGAAGGTCAGTCCCAGTTTAATTACAAAACGGTTCTCTGATAACATTCCGTTTACCGAAGGACTGACATGGACATATTGTCCAGTGATGCTTAACACGCTGTTTCGCATATTCAAACTCAGCGGAAAACCAAATCCGGCACTTACTCCGTATTCTTTAGGACCGTCTATCATGCCTCCTTGATAAGGTACTTTCAGGTAAGGCGAGGTATAGTAGGCTCCTACGCGGTATTTGATTCGTGCAAGGTAGTTCCTGCCATGTGCTTTAGGAAGATATTCGGCTCCGAATGCCACTTTCGACCGGTTGTTATATAAGTCTGTGCGGTCGTTATATTTTACTCCCGACCATTTCTGCAGACTGTAATCCACTTCTACATTCAGTTTATTGGCATGATTCCATGCTACACCGGCACCGATTGTATGCGGTATACCAAATCCGTCACGTTTGATTTCTTCAGTGGTTTGTATATAATTGGAATTACCGGTTACATCGGCAACTTGTGTACCGGTGGTATAGGTACAGTTCAATTGGTGTCCCAATCCATAAGCAAGTCCCAGTGTCAGGCTATTGTTCTTGTCTATAGTCTGTGTATACTGCACTCCGAAGTCGGCCTTATAACTGCTTACTGACAGCTTCTGATAGTTTGCCGTCTGGTCGCCTCCATTGTCTAAGTTGGCAGAAGTCCGGTAATTCAGCTTACCATACAGATAAGAGATGTTAGCTCCGACAGAAAGGTTGTCCAGAATTTTAAATCCTAATCCGGCAAAGATTTGCTGTGTGTTTCCGTCTCCAAAGAAGGTATTGGTAATATTTACGTCTTTATCTCCGTCTACCGGTTTAGAGCGGTTGAAGTTATAGCCTACAGTAGAAAAAGGAGTATAACCGAGCGCGAATCCTAAGCGAGGATGTAAGCGGAACTGCATCACCAGATAGTCAAAACTGGAGTTTTTGGCATTCGACTTGTATTTTCCTTCCTGAAAGTTCGAACTTTTCAGACTCATGCCTACATCGAACATGAAAGAGAGTGAATCAACAGCGGTATAGGATGCCGGGTTCATCGGGTTGATATGTTCGCTGGTGCGAAGTGCATAACCGACCCCTCCCATTGCAGCATTGTTTGCAAAGACCTGTTCGGACAAATCTCCCAGTCCGTAACGGGTATAAGGAGAGTTTACGGTAGAAGAAGGGTCAACGCTCTGTGCACCGGCAGTAAGAACTCCGGCGAAGAACAGTGCGTTAGTGAGTGCTTTCTTTTTTAACATTATAATTTAATATTCTGTTTAAACCTTTCAATACTAAAAATCTATCTGCAAAGATGATACTTTTTAAGTTTGTATCAAAAGAAAATTTATCCCCGCCCGTTAAAAAAACCAAAAGCTCGGGATATTTCTTCTGCATAAACGTGATATATCCGGCTATTTCGAACTCCATGCCTTTAATTACGCCGGAGCGGATGGCTGTTTCGGTATTGTACCCAAAGTCGGGCAAGTCGCCTCCGCGTTCAATGAGGGGAAGCTTGTCACAGCATGCGTTTAGGGCCTTGAAGCGGGTATAAATGCCGGGGGAAATATTGCCTCCGTGATAACAGCCGGCTGCATCAATAAACTCGTAGGTGAGAGCCGTTCCGGCATCAATTACGAGCAGGTCTTTCCCGGGGCTGAGGTAATTTGCACCTACCACTGCCGCAAGCCGGTCCATTCCGAGAGTTTGCGGAGTCCGGTAGAGATTTTTTATAGGGACGGGTGTCTGATGATTGAGTTCCATTATCTCGAACTCAACTCCAGCTAATTGTCGGCGGATGGTGTTGCTCAAAGTGATGACTGAAGCGATGATTCCTCTTTTAATAGGGTATTTGTTGCAGAGCATCGATAGCCAGTCTAAGGAATGGTTTGAGCCGCGTAACACTTCTACTACTTCATCCCCATCGAATACAGCCAGTTTGGCAACTGTATTTCCAATGTCGATTATTAAATTCACGTTGTTATTCTTTGTTTTGGATGCAAAGTAACGTAAAAAAAGAATAGGTAGGGTAACAAATGGAAGAATCTTTTGAAAATTATTTTGAAAACAGTTTGCAGTATTTCTGCGGAAACACTGCAGTACTCTGGCGGAAGTACTAGAGTACTTCCATGGAAATACCGCAGTACTCCGGCGGAAGTACTGGCAAAGCTTGTAGTCGGACGTAAGGAAATAGCTGTTGGCTCCGCCTTTAAAACAAGTTGCCTCGGCTGATGCCTGTCTTGCTGATGGCTGATAAGACCAAAGATTCAGTTGCCGCCGGTATTCATGCGGGCTTTTGGGGCTTATGATATAAGATACGGGGCACGAGGAAGGGCAAAGTGGCACGTCTGCTCTTCAAATGGAGGATTCATGAGGATGAAGTGAAATAAAATCGGGGATGCGTTCTTGGGCTACAGCTGAAAAAGTGTATCTTTGCACGTGAAAATATTATTCATAAATACGACTGAATGAAATGAAGACGATAAAGTGGGCGATATTGTTATGTCTGATAAGCTTCTTCCCTCGGGTAGAAGTGCGGAGTCAAGACAGCATTCGTTTTAGCCTGTTGACTTGTGAACCGGGTGATGAGATTTATGCATTGTTCGGCCATACAGCCTTGCGCTATCAGAATTTCACGGATAAGACTGATGTAGTATTTAATTATGGAATGTTTAGCTTCCGCACGCCGAACTTTATTTACCGTTTTGTTAAAGGTGAAACCGATTATCAGCTGGGAATAACTCCTTATCCTTATTTTGAGTCAGAATATGCGATGCGCGGGTCATCGGTCTACCAGCAGGAGCTGAATCTGACTGCTGATGAAAAGCGCTGCCTGCTGAACCGGTTGAAAGAGAACTATCGTCCGGAGAACCGGATTTACCGCTATAATTATTTTTATGATAATTGTACCACGCGTGCGCGTGATCAGGTAGAGCAAAGCATCCGTGGAAAGGTGGTTTATCCCGGTGAAGCGACAGCTCACTCTTTCCGGAGCATCATTCATGAGTTTACAGGAAGTTCACCCTGGAATCAGCTGGGCATTGACTTGTGCTTAGGTGCAGAAGCCGATGAAAAAATAAATAAGCGTTTGCAGATGTTTTCTCCACTTTATATGCATGACTTTGCTTCGCAGGCTTATATCGTAAACGAAGACGGGACGCATCGTCCGCTGGTTAAACAAGAGATGAAAATCGTAGATGTGACCCCTGAAGAACCTCGTTCAGCTTTTCCTCTGTCACCCATGGCGGCTGCCTCTTTGTTTTTAGCTCTGAATGTCTTTGTTGCTTGGCTGCAATGGAAGAAGCAGGTGATTTTTTGGGGATGGGATATTTTGCTTTATGGCTTGCAGGGGATGGCGGGATGCATCATAGCCTTCTTGTTTTTTCTGTCTGTGCATCCTACGGTAGGGTCAAACTGGCTGCTTATTTTATTTAATCCGATACCGCTTGTTTACCTTCCTTTTATGACCTATTGTAGTATAAAGCATAAAAGAGACCGGTTTCATATGGTAAATCTCGTATATTTAACACTTTTTATAGCGATATTTCCCTTTTCACCGCAAGAATTTAATTTAACAATATTACCTTTGGCACTTGGTTTGTTGGTGAATGCTGCAAGCCATGTATTAGTATTGAATAAAAAAGCATGAAAGAACGCATACTGACATCTTTAATCACAGCTATTGTAATAACAGGTCTGCAGGCACAAAATACTCCTGCGGCTCCTAAGTTGGTCGTTGGATTGACGATTGATCAGCTGCGTGCTGATTACATAGAAGCTTTCTCTGCACTTTATGGGGAGCGCGGTTTCAAGCGCTTGATGAAGGAAGGACGTATTTATGCAAACGGTGAATACGATTTCATTAACGTAGACCCTTCATCGGCAGTTGCTTCCATTTATACCGGAGCTACACCTTATTATAATGGCATTCCGGGAAGTCGCTGGATGGACCGTAATTCGTTGCGCATCGTGAAGTGTGTTGACGATGCCGGTTTTATGGGTATCTATACATCAGAAAACACCTCGCCGCAGTATTTGCAGGTTTCTACTCTTTCCGATGAACTGATGGTAGCAACACAAGGTTTATCGGAAGTCTATTCAATAGCTCCCACCCGTGAGATGGCTGTACTTTCTGCCGGACATGCCGCAAAAGGAGCATTCTGGCTGAATGATGAAACCGGCAAGTGGAGCGGAACAACCTATTACGGCACTTTCCCTGACTGGGTCACGAATTATAATGACCGTGAAGGGCTTGATTTCCGTATCGGTGAACTGGTGTGGCAGCCTTATCTTCCGGTTACCTCTTACCGGTATGTTACGTCGAACAGCAAACAGCTGACCTTCAAGCATAATTTTTTTGATGAGCGGCTTGATAAATATAAGAAGTTTAAAACAAGTCCGTATGCCAATGATGAAGTAAACCGTCTTGTAAATGCCTGTCTGTCTGGTTCGGAAATTGGCAAGGACGCAGTTCCGGATTTGCTTACCCTTTCTTATTATGCCGGCAACTATGGTCATGCACCTAATACGGAGTGTGCCATGGAAATTCAGGATGTGTATGTACGCTTAGATAATAGTATCGGAGATCTGCTCGACTTGATTGACCGTAAGGTAGGGTTAAGCAACACGCTTTTTGTCATCACTTCTACCGGATATACAGATGCCGACCCGGAGGATGCTCCGCAATATCGTATCCCCGGAGGAGAGTTTCACATCAAGCGCTGTGCAGCTCTGCTGAACATGTATCTCATGGCTATTTATGGAGAAGGTCAATATGTGGAAACATATTACGACCGGCAGATATATTTGAACCATAAGCTGATAGAAAGCAAGAAACTGAATCTGACCGAGGTGATGAACCGTTCGGCAGAGTTTGTGGTTCAGATGAGCGGAGTGCGTGAAGCTTATTCTTCACAGCGCTTGCAGCTTGGAGCATGGACACCGAAAATAGACAAGATTCGTAACTCTTTCAGTCCGGAGTGCTCCGGCGACCTTTACATAGAAGTCATGCCGGGATGGAAAGTGGTGAATGAGTATTCACAGACCTCAAAAGTAATTCGTGAGGGATGCCCTTTGGTTCCTCTTATGTTTATGGGCTTTAATGTAAAGCCGGAAACCCTTTACGACCCGGTAAAAGTGACGGCCATTGCGCCTACACTGGCTCATTTCATGCGGATACGTGCTCCTAATGCCTGTGCCACTACTCCGCTGATGAACATACGTAAATAAACTGATTTTTTGAATAATAATAAAACAACTATATAAAATGGGATTTAATGAATTTATAAGCAAGCTGTTTGGAAATAAGGCTACCCGCGATATGAAGGAAATTCAGCCGTGGGTAAATAAGGTAAAAGAAGTCTATCCGGAAATAGCGAAATTAAGTCATGATGAGCTACGTGCGAAAACAGAAGAATTGAAAAAATATATCAAGGATTCTGCTGCCGAAGAAAGCAAGAAAATTGAAGAGCTGAAGGCTACCATTGAATCGACTGATTTGGAGAAACGTGAAGCTGTTTTTGCTCAGATCGACAAATTAGAGAAAGAAGTGCTTGAAAAGTATGAGATAGCTTTAAAAGAAATATTACCTACTGCATTCTCTATCGTGAAAGATACGGCACGCCGTCTGTCTGAAAACGAAGAGATTGAAGTTACAGCTTCTGAACTCGACCGTGAGCTGGCAGCTCAGGGACGTGATTTCGTCCGTATCGAAGGTGATAAAGCAATCTGGAAAAATCACTGGAAAGCCGGCGGTAACGAGATGAGCTGGAACATGATTCATTATGATGTACAGCTCTTCGGTGGAGTGGTTTTGCATCAGGGAAAGATTGCCGAAATGGCAACGGGTGAAGGAAAAACCCTTGTGGCTACTTTGCCTGTATTCTTGAATGCACTGACCGGAAATGGGGTACATGTAGTAACAGTGAATGATTATCTGGCTAAACGTGACTCGGAATGGATGGGACCGCTGTATATGTTCCACGGCTTGCGTGTGGATTGTATCGATAAGCATCAGCCTAACTCAGAAGCACGTCGACGCGCTTATATGGCTGATATTACGTTCGGTACGAATAATGAGTTTGGATTCGACTACTTGCGTGATAATATGGCTGTTAGTCCGAAAGACCTTGTACAGCGTAAACACAACTATGCAATTGTCGATGAGGTCGACTCGGTATTGATTGACGATGCGCGTACGCCGCTGATTATTTCCGGACCGGTGCCTAAAGGCGACCAGCAGCTGTTTGAGATTCTTCGTCCGCTGGTAGAGCGTCTGGTTGAAGCACAGCATAAACTGGCCACTCAGTATCTTGCCGATGCAAAACGTCTGATTGCTTCCGATAAGAAAGAAGATGTGGAAGCCGGATTCTTGGCTCTGTTCCGCAGTCATAAGGCATTGCCGAAAAACAAGCCTTTGATCAAGTTCCTGAGTGAACCGGGTATCAAAGCCGGTATGCTGAAGACCGAAGAAATCTATATGGAACAGAATAACAAGCGTATGCCTGAGGCTGTTGAACCGCTGTATTTCGTCATCGATGAAAAACTGAAGAGCGTTGACTTGACCGATAAAGGTATCGACTTGATTACGGGAAATTCGCAAGATCCCACTTTATTCGTATTGCCGGATATCACCGCCCAGCTTTCTGAATTGGAAAACCGTACCGAATTGAGCGATGAAGAAAAACTGGCTAAGAAAGACGAATTGCTTACTGAATACGCCATCAAGTCAGAACGTGTACATACCATCAACCAGCTTTTGAAAGCATACAGCATGTTTGAGAAAGATACGGATTACGTGGTGATGGACGGACAGGTGAAGATTGTGGATGAACAGACCGGACGTATCATGGATGGTCGTCGTTGGAGCGATGGATTGCATCAGGCTGTTGAAGCAAAAGAAGGAGTGAAGGTGGAAGCCGCTACTCAGACATTTGCTACCATTACACTGCAGAACTACTTCCGTATGTATCATAAACTTTCAGGTATGACCGGTACGGCTGAAACCGAAGCAGGAGAGTTCTGGGATATCTATAAGTTGGATGTAGTAGTAATTCCTACTAACCGCCCGATTGCCCGTATCGATATGAACGATCGCGTTTACAAGACCAAGCGTGAGAAGTATAAAGCCGTTATCGAGGAAATCGAAAAGATGGTACAGGCTGGACGTCCGGTACTGGTGGGTACCACTTCAGTGGAAATCTCTGAAATGTTGAGCAAGATGCTTACCCTGCGTAAGATCCCTCATAACGTATTGAATGCAAAATTGCACCAGAAAGAAGCCGATATCGTGGCAAAAGCCGGACAGAGCAGTACCGTAACCATCGCCACCAATATGGCAGGCCGTGGTACCGATATCAAGCTGAGTGCAGAAGTAAAAGCTGCCGGAGGTTTGGCTATCATCGGTACGGAACGCCACGAGTCACGTCGCGTTGACCGTCAGTTGCGTGGTCGTGCCGGACGTCAGGGAGACCCGGGTTCATCTGTATTCTTCGTGTCATTGGAAGACGATTTGATGCGTCTGTTCTCTTCCGACCGTATTGCTTCCGTAATGGATAAGCTCGGCTTCAAGGAGGGCGAAATGATTGAGCATAAGATGATTTCAAACTCTATCGAACGTGCTCAGAAGAAGGTGGAAGAAAATAACTTCGGTATCCGTAAGCGTTTGTTGGAATACGATGATGTGATGAACCGTCAGCGTACCGTGGTTTATACCAAGCGTCGCCATGCCTTGATGGGTGAGCGTATCGGTATGGATATTGTAGACATGATTGAAAATCGCTGTCTGAATGCACTCGACCAGCCCACTTACGAAGATGCACGTATGGAAATCTTCCATGTCTTGTCTATGGAACCGCCGTTCACAGAAGAAGAATTCCACACTGCGAAGAAAGACGATTTGGCTATGCGTACCTTCGAGGCTGCCATGGCTTTGTTTAAGCGCAAGACAGAACGTATGGCTCAGATTGCCAATCCGGTAATCAAGCAGGTATACGAAGCACAAGGTCAGATGTATGAAAACATCATGATTCCTATTACCGACGGCAAGCGCATGTATAACATTTCAGTTAATCTGAAAGCTGCATATGAAAGTGAATCAAAGGAAATCGTGAAGGCTTTCGAAAAAGCAATCCTTCTGCATACCATTGACGATGCCTGGAAAGAAAACCTGCGCGACTTGGATGAGTTGAAACACTCTGTGCAGAATGCAAGTTATGAGCAGAAAGACCCGCTGTTGATCTTCAAACTTGAATCGGCTACCTTGTTCCGTAATATGGTGGATAAGATTAATAACAACACCATTTCCGTATTGATGCGTGGGCAGATTCCGGTACAGGAACCTGAGCAGGTGAGAGAAGCAGCTCCGGAACCGGAAACACCGCGTCAGCAGTATAAGGAAGAAAAACAAGATTTGAGTGACCCTGCCCAGCAGGAAGCTGCTTCACGTGATACGCGTGAACAGCAGAAAACTGAACCTTACCGTGCCGAAAAAACCGTAGGTCGTAATGACCCCTGTCCGTGTGGAAGCGGTTTGAAATACAAAAACTGCCATGGGAAAAATGCATAAAGCGCATTCATAACCCATACTGGTAAATAGAAGCGACCCCCGAAAAGTTGGATAAAAACTTTTGGGGTCGCTTTATATGGACTCGCATTTGAAAACCCCTAAATCTTCAGTTCAGAGGATGAAAAATGCAGGGTAGCGCAGCTACCTTTGACTTTCAATGCACATCTATACATAAACCGATTTTTTAATGGTACATTCTAAAAGGTGAAGATTTAACGTTTTTATTAATCCTTAACCCTTTCGGAAAACCAACTTAAGCTGTTTCTTCTTTTTCAGCACAATTTACTTCGTATATTCCACTACTATTTTTGGTTCATTGCAAAAGTATAGCAAAGGTACAATTTTTTTGTTTTGATAGAAAAAATAGAAATGTTTGCAGTACAGCAGAAAAAACATTATCTTTGCATCAACAATTTCCGCCACGCCTCTTTACAATGCGTACCAGGGCGGAACTTATTTTTTATACACATATGATAACATACACTAAGCAGCCCATAAGTATTGCAGACCAAATAGCAATGTTAAAAAATAGGGGACTTCTGTTTGATGATGAGAAAGCGGCGGTTGAATGCTTGAAAATCATCAGTTACTTCCGTTTGGCTAATTATTGGAAACCTATGGAAAGCGATAAGGTGAATCATGTATTTAAGCCTGAAAGTAAGTTTGAGAACGTAGTAACCTTGTATAATTTTGACAAAGATTTGCGTACTCTTATTTTTTCAGCTATACAGAGCATCGAGATAGCTCTCCGCACTAAAGTTATTCAGATAGTATCATCTAATTGTGGTGCTTTCTGGTTCTCTGATGAATCATTGTTCTCCGACACAACAATCTTTTCTAAATGCCTCTCCAATATAGAGGAAGAACTGAAACGCTCAAAAGAAGATTTTTTGATAGAACATTATGCCAAGTACGATACACCACCTTATCCTCCAGCTTGGAAAACTTTGGAAGTGTCTTCTTTCGGAACACTATCAAAGCTATATTGTAATTTGTCAGACAACAACCTTAAAAAGCAGATTGCAAGAGAGCTTGGTTTGCCACAGCACTTGTATCTTGAAAGTTGGATAAAAAGTTTGTCTGTATTGCGTAATTGCATAGCACATCATGCTCGTATATGGAATAGAAAATATCCATGGAAACCACAACTACCTAAGAAATTACAAAACCCTTGGATTCAAGATAAGGCTATATCACAGGAAAAGCTATATGCTCAATTATGTTGTATAGCTTATCTGTTGGATGCAATTTGTCCCAACAATGGCTTCAAAAAGAATTTGAAAGTACTATTGTCGGAATACTCTATTGTTGATGTTGCAGCGATGGGGTTTCCAAAGTTCTGGTATAACGAACCGCTTTGGAAATAGAATCATTATCCGACTATTATAGATTTCCTAAACGGATGTCTGATATATAAAGTTTTCCATCCTCTAATACGCAATGCTACATAGAAGAGGATGGAAAATATAATATTAACGATAGTTGAACTTGTAAGTAATTGTATTTACTCCCTTATCCACAACAGTCTCTTTACGGTTTTTGATTTCATATATGCTGGTCTCTGCGCATATACTCGGCAGTTCTCCGGTTATGAGCCCCACTTGATGTGACTTTGCAAGGCTTGATATGTATGCTGCTTTATATATGCCCCGCATGAGCATAGCCTGTGAGAGTGCAAGTCTTGAGTAAGCCCTGAAAACCTGCTGGCTCTTAATGATTGAATAAAGATCATAGGTAAAACAATCAGTTTATGAAATAAAAAAATCAGAAACTCGCATAATGTAAGCTTCTGATTATCAATAAGAGCGGCAAACGGGACTCGAACCCGCGACCCTCAGCTTGGGAAGCTGATGCTCTACCAACTGAGCTACTGCCGCATGATTCACAAGCAAAGGTATATCTTATTTTGCAAAAAACAAGATGAAAAACCCTTTTTTTAATCCCTCATAAATGTTTTTATAGACAAAATTTCTATCTATCTTTGCAAGGATATTATCGGATTTGAAAGAAGATATGACAGAAGGAAAAGAAACAATCAGTGTGTTGGGAGCCAGGGTGCATAATTTGAAAAATGTAGACGTGGAAATTCCGCGTGACAGCTTGACCGTAATAACCGGATTAAGCGGAAGCGGAAAATCGTCATTGGCTTTTGATACAATCTTTGCTGAAGGACAGCGCCGCTATATTGAAACATTCTCTGCCTATGCCCGTAATTTTTTGGGAGGGATGGAGCGTCCTGACGTTGATAAAATAACAGGTCTGAGCCCTGTTATATCCATTGAACAGAAAACAACCAATAAAAATCCCCGGTCTACTGTAGGTACTACTACAGAAATATATGACTATCTCCGTCTGCTGTTCGCCCGTGCAGGAACAGCCTATTCATATCTTTCTGGAGAAAAAATGGTAAAATACACAGAGGAGCAGATTCTTGAACTTATTCATCGCGACTATAGGGGAAAGCGTATCTACATCCTTGCTCCTTTAGTGCGTACCCGTAAGGGGCATTATAAAGAACTGTTCGAGCAAGTCCGTAAAAAAGGATATTTATATGTACGGGTAGACGGGGAAATCAGAGAGATAACCCACGGAATGAAGCTCGACCGCTATAAGAACCATGACATTGAGGTGGTTATCGACAAAACGGTAGTAACCGGTAAAGAAGAAAAACGCTTGCACCAGAGCGTATCTACCGCCATGCGTCAAGGCGACGGGTTGCTGATGATTTTGGATGCACAGACCGAGAGCGTACGCCATTATAGCAAGCGTCTGATGTGCCCGGTTACAGGGTTGTCATATAAAGAACCGGCTCCGCATAATTTTTCCTTCAACTCTCCTCAGGGGGCATGTCCCCGCTGCAAAGGCTTGGGGTATGTCAATCTGATTGATGTTGATAAAGTTATTCCCGATCGTTCTCTGTCGGTTTATGAAGGAGCCATTGCTCCTTTAGGAAAGTTTAAAAACGTCATGATATTCTGGCAGATCGATGCGTTGCTTGAGCGTTATGAACTGACATTGAAGACGCCCGTATCCGAACTTCCGGAAGATGTCATTCATGAAATTCTGTATGGCTGCGATGAGCGGCTGAAGATAAAAAGCACATTGGTACATACCACTTCCGATTATTTTGTAACCTATGAAGGTATCGTGAAATATATTCAAATGATGCAGGAGCGTGATGCCTCGGCTACTGCTCAGAAATGGGCGGAGCAGTTTGCCAAGACCGATGTCTGTCCAGACTGTAAAGGAGCACGTTTAAATAAGGAAGCCCTGCATTTCCGTATCCACGATAAAAACATTTATCAGCTTGCTACCATGGATATCAGCGAACTTTATGCATGGTTAATGGATGTAGAGCCTTTCTTGGAAGAAAAACAGCGTATCATAGCTACAGAAATCTTGAAGGAAATCCGTACCCGTCTGAAATTCTTGTTAGATGTAGGTCTGGATTACCTGTCTTTGAACCGTTCTTCGGTAAGTCTTTCCGGAGGAGAAAGTCAGCGCATCCGTCTGGCCACTCAAATCGGCTCACAGCTGGTAAATGTGCTCTATATTTTAGATGAGCCCAGCATTGGTTTGCATCAGCGTGATAACATCCGACTGATAAACTCGCTGAAAGAACTGCGCGATTTGGGAAATTCGGTTATTGTGGTCGAACACGATAAAGATATGATGCTGGCAGCCGATTATATAGTTGATATGGGTCCCAAAGCCGGACGTCTGGGTGGAGAGGTGGTCTTTGCCGGAACTCCGGAAGAGATGCTTCAGACAGACACATTGACTTCGCAGTATCTGAACGGAAAGATGAAGATTGAAGTCCCGGCAGAACGGCGAAAGGGAAACGGAAAATCGCTTTGGTTGCGTGGCGCAAGCGGAAACAACCTGAAGAATGTAGATGTAGAATTTCCTTTAGGTAAGTTGATTTGTGTGACCGGTGTATCGGGTAGCGGAAAGTCTACTTTAATCAACGATACCCTGCAGCCCATTCTTTCGCAACATTTCTACCGGTCGCTCCAAGATCCTTTGCCTTACAGTGCTATAGAAGGACTGGAGTATATTGATAAGGTAGTGAATGTTGACCAGTCTCCCTTAGGGCGAACTCCTCGTTCCAATCCTGCAACTTATACAGGTGTATTTTCAGATATCCGCAACTTGTTTGTCGGTCTTCCTGAGGCGAAAATCCGAGGCTATAAACCCGGGCGATTCTCCTTTAACGTGTCGGGAGGACGCTGTGAAGCTTGTAGCGGAAACGGCTATAAGAATATCGAGATGAATTTCCTTCCCGATGTGCTTGTCCCCTGTGAAGTGTGTCACGGAAAGCGCTATAACCGGGAAACGCTGGAGGTGCGTTATAAGGGAAAATCAATAGCCGATGTACTGGATATGACCATCAACCGGGCTGTTGAGTTTTTTGAAAACATCCCCCAAATCCTGAACAAGATAAAGGTGCTTCAAGAAGTAGGCTTGGGCTATATCAAATTAGGACAACCTTCTACCACGCTTTCAGGAGGTGAAAGCCAGCGTGTAAAGCTTGCCACCGAATTGTCAAAACGTGATACAGGTAAAACTGTTTATATTTTAGACGAACCTACCACGGGACTTCATTTTGAAGACATTCGGGTCTTGTTGGGGGTGCTTGCCCGCTTAGTTGACAAAGGAAATACCGTCATCGTCATTGAGCATAATCTGGACGTGATAAAGATGGCCGATTATATCATTGATATGGGACCTGAAGGAGGAAAGGGGGGAGGATGTTTGCTCTCTTGTGGAACACCGGAAGAAGTCGCGCTTTCCGATAAGGGGTATACGCCTAAATTTATTAAGGAAGAATTGGGTCTTGTTTAAGTGTCGCGAAAAAACGCTTGTCATGCAGAACATAAAGACATAAAAACTTAAGAACATAAAAACTCAAGAACTTAGAACTAAAAAACTCAAGCAAATGGCGAAAGAAAAAATAGCAAAAACCAATGCAGCCCGTTTATTAGATAAAGACAAGATAAAATACGAACTGATACCCTACGAAGTCGATGAAAACGACCTGAGCTGTATTCATGTAGCAGCCTGCTTAAACGAAGATATCGAGCAGGTATTTAAAACCCTGGTACTCCATGGAGAAAAATCCGGATATTTCGTATGTGTTATACCCGGAGAACACGAAGTCGATTTAAAAATGGCAGCAAAAGTATCAGGAAACAAGAAGTGCGACTTGATACCGATGAAAGAACTGTTACCTTTAACCGGGTACATCCGAGGCGGATGTTCACCCATCGGGATGAAAAAACATTTTCCTACCTACATCCATCACACCTGTACCGATTATCCTTTTATCTATGTCAGTGCCGGTGTGCGCGGTTTGCAGATAAAGATTAATCCTTCCGATTTAATTAAAGTCAGCAGGGCAGAGGTCTGTACTTTATTCACCGACTAAGCTAGACTCTTATTGCATAAATCAAAAACAAGTGCTACCTTTGTCGTTCAGAAGAATTTCAAATCAAACATTTAAAAATATGTTCAGAAGTCATACTTGCGGCGAGTTGCGACTGGCCGATGCAGGGAAAAACGTAACGCTGTCAGGATGGGTACAGCGTGCGCGTAAAATGGGCGGAATGACCTTTGTTGATCTCCGCGACCGTTATGGCATTACACAGTTGGTATTCAACACAGAAGTAAATGCCGAACTTTGCGAACGTGCCAACCACTTGGGGCGTGAATTCGTTATTCAGGTAAAGGGTAAGGTCAATGAGCGTTCCAGCAAAAACCCGAATCTCCCGACCGGAGAAATAGAAATCATCGTTTCAGAACTGAATATCTTAAATACGGCACAGACCCCACCGTTCACCATCGAAGACAACACCGATGGAGGCGATGATCTCCGTATGAAATACCGTTACTTGGATTTGCGCCGTACAGCAGTCCGTAAGAACCTGGAACTCCGTCACCAGATGACGATGGAAGTACGCCGTTACCTCGACAGTAAAGGCTTTTTGGAAGTAGAAACCCCGATGCTTATCGGTTCTACCCCCGAAGGAGCCCGCGACTTCGTGGTTCCTTCACGTATGAACCCGGGACAGTTTTACGCTCTTCCGCAGTCTCCCCAGACCTTGAAGCAGTTGCTTATGGTTTCAGGCTTCGACCGCTACTTCCAGATTGTAAAATGCTTCCGCGATGAAGACCTCCGTGCCGACCGTCAGCCTGAATTTACTCAGATTGACTGCGAAATGAGCTTTGTAGAACAAGAAGACATCATTACCATGTTTGAAGGCATGGCCAAACATTTGTTCAAAGAATTGCGTGGAGTAGAGCTGACAGAGCCGTTTATACGTATGCCTTGGGCAGATGCCATGAAATATTACGGAAGCGATAAGCCCGATTTACGCTTCGGTATGAAGTTCGTTGAACTGATGGACATCATGAAAGGTCATGGCTTTGGCGTATTCGATAATGCAGCCTACATTGGCGGTATCTGTGCCGAAGGAGCAGCAACTTATACCCGTAAGCAGCTCGATCAGCTGACCGATTTCGTAAAACGTCCGCAGATTGGAGCCAAAGGCATGGTTTATGCCCGTGTTGAGGCCGACGGAAATGTAAAATCAAGCGTAGATAAATTCTACTCACAAGAAGTACTCCAGCAGATGAAAGAAGCCTTCGGAGCAAAACCGGGTGACTTGATTCTGATTTTGAGCGGTGACGATGTTATGAAGACCCGCAAACAGCTTTGCGAACTTCGTCTTGAAATGGGTAACCAGCTTGGCTTGCGCGACAAGAATCAGTTTGCCTGCCTGTGGGTAATAGATTTCCCGATGTTCGAATGGAGCGAAGAAGAAGGCCGTCTGATGGCTATGCACCATCCGTTCACTCATCCGAAAGACGAAGATATACCTTTGCTGGATACCAATCCGGCAGCAGTCCGTGCAGATGCATACGATATGGTCATCAACGGAGTAGAAGTAGGAGGAGGTTCCATCCGTATCCACGATTCAGAACTTCAAGCAAAAATGTTTGAAATCCTTGGCTTCACCCCAGAAAAAGCCCAGGAACAGTTCGGCTTCCTGATGAACGCATTCAAGTTCGGAGCACCCCCTCACGGTGGTTTGGCCTACGGTCTTGACCGTTGGGTATCATTGTTCGCCGGCTTAGACTCTATTCGTGACTGTATTGCCTTCCCGAAAAACAATTCAGGAAGAGACGTCATGCTTGATGCTCCGGGCTATCTTGACCAGAAGCAGCTGGATGAACTCAATTTGAAAATTGAAATCAAAGAGTAAAGTATTATACACCTTCGGATGAAAGAACCTGTACGTATATTTCGCTTTGCAGTGATAGGAACACTCAATGCATTGATAACAGCCATAGTGATAGGTCTGATGATGCATATAGGAGGTGAGAACTATATCATTGCAAACATTGTAGCCTATGTCATAGCGCAGATTCATAATTTCATCTGGTGCAAATATTGGATATTTCCTTTAGACAAAGCAGCAAAAAAGAATAGCATCTGGCGTCAGATGCTATTCTTTGCTTGCGCTTTTGCCATGGCCTACAGCAGTCAGTTCCTTTTCCTCTTGATGTTAGTTGAGCTACTTCACTGCAATGCCTATCTGGCTCAATTCTTAGGCCTGTTTATCTACGGAGCCGTCAATTTTATGGCCAATAAGCACTTGACCTTCCGTTAAGCCATCTTCATCAAATCTTTTTCCTCCACAAAGTTCAGTCCGTCATTGAGTATCACCTCACGGGTTTTTTCCGTATTATCCGTACGGAACACCAAGATTCCCTTTCCGTCCAAAAGGAAAGAGTAGAGATATGAAATACCGATTCCGGCATCAGTAAAACTGCGTATAGCCTCCGCAGCCCGTCCGGGCTGGTTATCCAGTTTGATAGCAAAAACATCCGAAATGTTAGCCGCTATTCCGGCACTCTTCAGCGTGTCATACGCCCGTTTCGGTTCCGAGCAGATAATCCGGTAAATCCCATATTCCACCGTATCCGAGATGGTAGAAGCAATGAGTTGGATGCCCGCCTCCTTCAGCAGTTCGAGAATCTTTAGCAACGTTCCCGATTTATTTTCCACAAATACCGATAATTGATGTACAGTCATGATGCTCTTATTTTTTATTTTTAAGTTCTTAAGTTTTAAGCTTTAAATTCTTAGATTAAAGTTTTACGTAAATCCTTCACACGCACAGCCTTGCCTTCCTGTTTCGGTAAGCTTCCCTTAGGCACCAGCTTCACCCGTGGAGTGATTAGAATTTCATCTTTCAGCTGACGGGTAATCTCCTTGGTAAGTTGTTGCATGAATCCATAATCATCGGTAAATTCATTCAGTTCCACCTCCACCGTCATTTCATCGTTAGCCTCCAGATTTGTCAGAGTAATGAGATATTCATTGCCCAATTCCTTAAACTGCATCAAGATATTCTCTATCTGAATCGGGAAAATATTCACCCCCTTCAAAATCATCATGTCATCGCTTCTTCCCTTCATCCGGTCTAAGCGCTTATGATGCCGTCCACACGGACACTCTCCCGGTAAGATACGCGTCAAGTCGCGCGTACGATACCTCAGTAAGGGCATTGCCTCGCGGTTGATTGTAGTCAGCACCAGCTCACCCACTTCCCCGTCGGGGACAGGCTCCAGTGTATTCGGGTCCACGATTTCCACAATACAGTAATCCTCCCAAATATGCAGTCCGTTTTGCTCCTGACATTCAAAAGCCACTCCCGGTCCACACATCTCCGACATGCCGAAAGAGTTATACGCCTTTACCCCCAGCATCGTCTCAATCCGTTTCCGCTGCTCATCCGAGTGCGGTTCCGCTCCGATAATCAAAGTCCGCAGTTTCGTATCCTTCTTTGGGTCAATCCCCATCTCCTCCATCACCTCATACAGACGTCCCGCATAACTTGGAATGGCATGCAGGGCAGTTGTACCGAAATCCGTGATAAATTTGATTTGCCGTTTCGTATTCCCCGCAGCAGCCGGAACAGTCAGCATCCCCAGACGTTCCGCCCCATACTGAAACCCCAGTCCTCCGGTAAACATCCCATACCCCGATGAATTCTGGAAAATATCCCCTTTGCGCAGTCCCACCATATGCAGACAGCGAGCCACCGCACTCGCCCATTCATCTAAGTCGCGCTGCGTATGCAGAATCACCGTAGGAGTTCCCGTGGTACCGCTTGAAGAATGCAGACGCACCACCTTATCCAGCGGAACAGCCGCCAAGCCGAAAGGATAATGCTCACGTAAATCTTGTTTGGTAGTAAAAGGAATTTTCTGAAGGTCTGCCAGCGAACGTATATCCTCAGGAGTCAGACCGTTCTCTTCAAACCTTTTCTTATAAAAAGGAGAGTGCATGCATTGACGAACCGTCTGCTGCAGCCTCTCCAGTTGAAGTTTCTCTATTTCCGGACGAGATAAAGTCTCCATCTCCGGATGTAAATACATTTCCTTGTTTTTCATGTCATTTTGTTTAAGCTTATCCACAAAGATAAGCATATTTAGAGAAAAACAAGTATATTGCCTTTTTATTTTTCGCTTATGAGGGTTTTATTGTGATGATTTATCATTTTTTCTCTACGAATCCCACAGGCAGTTCAACCGATGCACATCCCAATTGCTCAATCCGTACCACCACCTGCGATTTACCATCCATTTCAATCAATTCCCCCTTTAATCCCCTTAAAGGACCTTTGATTACCTGAACCTGTTCACCCACCAGCAGAGGTTCACTGATAAACCGAACAGCCTCCTCCGAATAATCCAGCATAAACATAAACCGCTCCATATCCTCGTCCCGTATAATGGCAGGCCGGCGCGTTGTCCGGTCAATCAGCGAGCCGGTCAGAGCCGGAATCTCTTTCAGCAGTCTCACCCGTTCCGCATCACTTGTCCGTACAAAAATCATCATCGGAATCACCACCACCTGTAACTTCTTGCGTCGGTCACTCCATTGCCGTATCACCTCCTGCACAGGCAAGTAATGTGTTACACCCGCTACTTTCAGCTTTTCAGCCGTTTTCTTTTCATGATGCATGCGCACATAAAGCACATACCAGCGTACCTCTTCCATTGCAGTTTTCAGTTAGCTGCTGCCTTTAAAAACGTTTGAGCGTCAGTGTAGCATACTCCGACCTCAGTATCAAGACCTTTCCGTCAGCTTTCACTACTTCCAGCTCCATATCCACATCATTCAGTCCATACTTATTCAGCAAAGCCTCATTCGGAGTGGCATATTCTTTTTTATCTTTATCGTAGAAATAAATATCCTGAATGGCAACCACATTCGAAGCCTCGTCATAGTGGAACATACCTTTCAGCGTAGGCAGTTCCTGTCCCCCTTTCTCCGACATCTCAGCCACCTGCAGCTGGATGGCATAATAGATACGGTTACAGGTATGTACCTCCTTGTCCGCTTCTGTTGTAAACTCCAGCAACTGCCAGAATCCCTCAATCTTACCATACTTCGGAGCCTTCTCACAACTGCTCATCAGTACACCCACCAATAGGGCAATCCATATCTTTTTAAAAATCACTTTCATAATTCAGCCTTTCTTCATTAAAAAATCACTCCGCTCTTTCTGATCACCAGCATTCCCCCGGTAGTATTTCCCAAGTAATTTCCCCGGTCCATTCCCAAGGCAAGCGAAGCACTCCATCCCTTCGCCCAGCGCGGTGTATACGTAGCCTCATACAGCGAACTGAACTGCTTCCGCTGCTTATCCAGCGGACTGCCGTACGTACCCCAATGCCGTGCAAAAGAAATCAGCATACGGTAGCTCCATTCCCGTGAAGGCTCTCCGCAGATACCCAAATGATTAGAACGCATCCGGTTGCTCCGGAACGAGATGCCATGATCAGCATTATACAGCGGACCGGGTAGGAGAGGGTTTCCTATCCCCATACCCATATACTGCCAAGCCCCGTATATATAATGATTGTAGTAGTTGTCATGCGCACTGATCTGGTGCGAGGTATTCTCCCAACCGTGAATCCCGTCGTACAAAATCGGACCCGACTGGTCTTTGGTATTCATCCCTTCCCAAACCACACTGCTCACCCAGCGGTTCTTCGGCAAAGTCACTTCCAGCCCGATTTGTCCGTCCTTCCAGCGTCCATACTCCCAGAACATCTGCGACTGATCCTCGAAATAATGCTCCAGATAAGCCCGGAACTTCCATTCGCCCACATAATAATTCAAGGCAAAGTTCCAGCTTCCCAGCATATTCCCTTCCACATTCACCTGTTCCCCCTCCGGTGTATCACTGCCGCCACCTTGCGGGAAGAAAGCCTTCCAGTACGCCTTCAGGTTGCTCGGCATATCCTGTTTCTTTTCCACTGTGCCATCTTCCAATTTGAAATACTGGTCACCTCCGAACTGGGTAGCCATCAAGATACCAAATTCAAACTCCAGCGGGAAGCGCTCCTTTTTACCCAAGCGGAACATCAACGACTTACTGTGATACAACACATCCTTCACGAAATACTGTCCGGGATTCACATGATTCTTCTGCCAGTTATTCTCAGCCAGAGCCCCGTACGCAATATGCCCTTTAAAAGCCAGCCATCCCTTCGTACCCGGAATATTCAGATAGTTCTTAATTTCCCCACGGATTTGCGGAATCGGCTGCGTATTCATCCCTTCCACTAGCATCCCGCTGCTCAAAGCCGCATGCTTGTCAAGCGGAAATCCCGGTCTCTCCTTACTGCCCACACTCAGCGTCAGCATCTTCCATGAAAAGTCGGCATACATCTGATGCAGCTGCACATCCGATTCATGATTGATACCCCCCGCCAGATCAAATCCCGCTTCAATCCGCCAGTTCCGTTTCAACTGCCTGTCATACGTAATTCCAGCCCGCAGATAGCCCGAGTTCGGTTCCACACTCGATATGCCGTAACGGTTTGCCGTAAACCAGAGCGGAGCATACGTACCTCCTCCGGCAGTACCTCCCAGTTCCACCCGGTAGGTTAAAATGGAATCAGCTTGCTGCCCAGATACCGAAGCACTGCACAACAAGCCGATTAATAAAAATGCTTTTATTTTCATTCTGTTTCCTTGTTAAGAGTCCATTTTTTGTATTGGTCTTGCAAAGAAACAAATAATATTAAGAACTGCCAAAAGAAAGCCCTGTCTAATTGTTTTTCAGGCTGTTTTTCAAGTCCTCCCACAATTCCTTCCCGAAAAGAATCCAAGCCGAATTGCCCACAAAAGCCAGGAATATAAAACCGATTAAAATCAACACCTTTCTTGGAGCCGAAGGCACGAGAGGCACCGTAGCCGGTTCCACCACCGCAAACACCGGCTTGTCCTCCTGAATCTTCGCCCGATACAGCTCCATCTGCGTAGCTGCCTGTTGGTATACCTGATTCGCCAGCTTCATTTGCGCATTAATCCGTTCCCCTTCAATCTTGGCAGCCTCCGAGTTCACCAGCCGGTTCTTGTCCATATACGTCGCATATTCCTTCTGAAACCGATAATATTCCTCCTGCGCCTTGTTACACAGCATCTCCTGATATTTGAAATCCTCGGTAGCCTTCTTGGTGCGGTACGCCGTGATATACGCCTGCAGTTTATGCAGTACACTGTCGGCCACCGTAGCCGTCACCACCGGATCCTGCAAAGTCACTGTAATCGTCGTCATGCCCGTTTTGGTATCTGCTTCCGCCTCCATACATTTCTTGATAGCCTCCAGCCGTTTGCTCTCGTCCCGGGTCAGCCGGAAAGGGTCAATGATTGCTTTCTCTCCTTCCTCAGCTTTCTCCTTGAAGAGCGACATCACACCGCCAATCACCTTCCCCGGCAGCCCCATTACGTAACTCCACCACGGAGCCCGCTGTTCCTCCATGTACGCATAAAGCGCCATCGTACTGTCACAGTCTTCTGGCTTCACCTGCATGTGATACAACTCCAGTGCAAACGGAGTCGATGCCATGATGTCAGGAAACAGCGACATATTCAGCGCATCTGCATCACTCATCGAGATATTCCCCAATCCGAGCATGGAAGCCATGCCCGCCAGACTCCCTCCGGTGGCCTTCCCCGATTCTGGAGACAAGGTAACACTCACCGTATACTCCTTGGGAATGCTAAACGCCACTACCAGTCCGATAAGTGTCGCATATCCCATCGTTTTTACTATTTTCTTCTTCTGAATCCAGAGTTTGCCGAAAAGCTCCAGCAAATCGATTTCCTGTTCTTTTGCGTCCTGATTTGTTTGTTTTTCCATTCTGTAGTTTAAAATTCTTGCAGTATTTATCTATTTAGAGAGTAGTAATTTCTTCCTCTGTCAGATGGGTGTATTTCGCAATGACCTCTGCTGGCAACCCGTCTGCTTTCATCTGCCGGGCAGTATTCAATAGGGCTTTCTTTTCACCTTCCGCTCTTCCTTCCGCTCTTCCTTCTGCCAGACCTTCCGCTCTTCCTTCCGCCAGACCTTCCGCTCTTCCTTCTGTCAAGCCTTTCTTTAACGCATCACTGATGATCGTGTTTTCTAC
>ERZ1027044.37-NODE-37-length-71834-cov-9.464300_pt1 | contig 71834 bp, 66 predicted proteins | sample MGYA00519433_ERZ1027044 | MGnify/ENA primary metagenome ERZ1027044 (study PRJEB26926, sample SAMN06164589) | human gut metagenome | biome: ENVO:00009003; feature: ENVO:2100002; material: ENVO:00002003 | host: Homo sapiens | place: USA | collected 2012 ... | reverse complement strand
TCTACAGAGGGTGTCTTTCTTTTGTGCAATATTTTGGATTTGCTCATTTATAGTTATTCTTTAAATAACGTGTATATCCGTTATTTTCGTAACTGTCACCTTCCGGAAAATTCGGAGAAGCCTGCGTGTCTTTTCCCAGTGTATAGGTTACCAGTTCCGGATATGGCGCAAACGGATCTGTAGCCGCTTTTTCCCATGCTTCGCTATTTTCTCCTGTTTTCTTACTGTCTGTACTTTCTTTTTCTGAATTTCCGCATCCTGATACTGCAGATAATACAAGTGTACCAATAAGAGCAGCAGATACTACTTTTTTCAAATACTTTCTTTTCATTCTATACCTCCACTTTTTACTGTTCGCCGGCTCAGCAGTTTTATTTTGTAGACTTATTGTATCTTAAAAAAGGCCTTTCGTATACGCTAATTATTTGACATTTATATTACTTTTTTGTGCTGTTTTCAACAGGTATACAAATCTCTACTTTCGTACCTTGCCCTTCCCTGCTGTGTATTGTAATTCCATATGCACTTCCGTACAGAAGCTGAATTCTATCATTTACGTTTTTTATTCCATAACCGCTTGTTCCTGTCTGGAGCAGTGTATCTGTCTTATTTTCCGGTATACCCGCACCATTATCTTCTACCGTAAAGATTACTTTTTCCTCTTTCTTTTTTGCAGAGATAAAAAGGTGCCCTCTTTCTCCATTTATTTTACAATCGATTCCATGTTCTATAGCATTTTCCACTAGCGGCTGCAAAATCAGGTTTATAATTTTCTCCGTATACACTGCCTCATCAATATCATATTCAATATCAAAATTATGATTATGCATAACTGACTGAATGTATAAATATGCTTTGGTATTCTCCAGCTCATCTCTCACAAATATAGTATCTTTTCCTTTATTCAAAGCTGTTCTGTAGAAATTTGAAATCGCCTGTGACAGTTCACTGATTTCTTTCTGCCCTACAAGTATTGCCTGACAGTTTATCAGTGACATGGTATTATAAAGAAAATGGGGATTAATCTGTGCCTGTAAAGCCTTCAGTTCGAAACGTTTCTTTGCAAGTTTTGTCTTATACACTTCATCAATAAGACTGTGAATTCTTCCAAGCATTTTATTGATATTCGAAATCAGTATCCCGACTTCATCTTTTCCCTCTCCCCCGATTTTTTCTTCCAAATTATCCAAATTGATTTTCTGAATGCGATAGGTAAGATGTTCCAGACGGTTGGCCACACTTCCCGATAGCAGTGGAATAATCATACATAGCAAAAGCACGCACACAATAATAATCATAATAACACCATTGGCAATATTAGATACAGAAGCTCTGATATCTGAATATGGTTTATACAGATAAATCTCCCAGCCTGTGGTTTTTAATTCCTGGCTAAAAATCAGATACTGATGATTCAGCCGATTTGTTTGATTATCGACAGCTTCCTTCAGCTCACCTATCTTCAGACACTTTTCTTTATTTTCCTGATCAAAGGTATCATGTTCCATAAAAACCCTATCCTGTTTATCAGCAATCAATACTCCGTAATTTTCTCCTACCAGATTGTGAAAAGGCTCAAATAATTTCTGATAATTAATATTAACACTAAGCAGTGCCTCCTTGTTTTCTTCCATTGCACGAAAAGCCAACACACACCGGATTCTCTTTTTTCCTTCCCTGTACCATTCTATAACTTTCTTTTTCAAAGCTTCCTTCGCCCATTCTTCCTCTTTAACATCCTGCAGGGACATGATCACCTCTGAGCGGTATGACATGGGATTTTCGGTATAAATACTAATATTATCCAGTCCATCATGCTGTATTCCCAGATTCAGCATAGTAGGTGCAAGCAGATTCATATAAAATTCATGCTGAACATAATAATCTTTAGAAGTATTCTGATAATCCTTTTTCAAATAATCCTGTATCTGGGAGTGCATGGACAGATAAGTAACAATATTTCCGTAAGACTCCAGTTCTGCATCAACAGTCTGCTCAGCCTGCTTCATGGACTGGGAAAGACTTTCCTTCTCTCTTTCCATCATTAAGTGCAATACCTGCTGGTAGCAAAAAAAGCCAAGTATCACAATAGGAATCACGCACACCATAGTATGCGAAAATAATAACTTTCTGCGGAATTTCATATTCCAAAACTTCTCTTTTATTCTCCTAAGCATCTATGGTCCCTCCATTGGTACGATGCTTTTCAGGACTGATACCATAATACTCACGAAAGCTCCTGCAAAAATAAGAGAGTTTATTATATCCCACCATCATACTTATGTTATTTACCTTTTCATTTGTATTCTCCAATAAATACTTTGCTTTCTCCATTCTGATATTTTTTATAAAACAACTGATATTGATACCCATTTCTTTTTTAAACAGTCTGGACAGATAACTGGAATCCATATTCACATTTTCAGAAAGAATATCCAGGCTGATACTGTCTGTATAATGTTCATAAATATACTGAATTACATCCTTTATAACTCTGTTATGTACACAGCTTCCCTTACGCCATTCTTTGCATACAATTTCCACAAGTTCATAAACCTTGCTTAAGATTTCCTCTATATCTGTAGACATATAAATACTTTCTATAAATTCATCAGCCGAAACGGGATATGCTGTTTTTTCTACCAATGCATCATACAATTCCAATGCCGTGGAAGACAACATATGCTTTATGTAAATTTGTGAACATCCCAGACGGGAAATAGACTCATTTAACATGATCCAGTGTTTTTTCAGACCTTCCTCGTCTTTTCCGGCAATTTCATTGCTGAGTGCTTTGAAAATTTCTTCTTTTGATTTTGTCACATTGGAATGTGCATATTTCAGAGATTCCTCTGTAAAAATCGTCAAATCCGGAAAGAAAAACCTTTCTTCCATTCTTTTTTCCAATTCACTGTATGCATTCCCAATTTCATTCAATTCTTTGAACTCATCCCCGACTGCTATATATACTTTTTCTCTGTAATTTTTCCAGATTCCCTCCTGCAGCCGTTTAGCTGCAACTCCATAATCTACGGAAAATCCCGATTTTTTCATAAACAGTACTGCCTGATTTGCTGCAATATTTACACAGGAAAAATCAATATTAATTACTTCTTTCATTTGATTCGCAAAATCTATATAATCGCTGTCGAAAAAATCATGTTCAAATTCGATGAAAATTAAACGGTTATACTTTACTTGCTCTTCCTGTAAAAAATTCATTTCATCTTCTGTCATGCATACACTGTTTAATAATTTTAAGAGGCAATGTTCCTGCACATATTTACTTTTTTTACATGCAATGGCTTTCTTCTCACGCTCTTCGTCCAGTCGCTTAAGCACCTCACAAATCATGGTCAGCAGAGCTTCCGGATTTACAGGTTTTAAAATATAATTAACGCATCCTATTCGAATAGCGGTTCTTGCATATTCAAATTCACTAAATCCACTGAAGATTATAACCCTGATATCGGAATATAGATGTACAGCTTTTTCAGCCAGTTCCAAGCCATCCATAAACGGCATTTTTACATCTGAAAAAAGAATGTCAAACTCTTTTTCCTGCAGCCTTTCATATGCTTTTTGTCCGTTTTCTGCTTCTTCGATTTCCAGAGAGTATTTCGAATTTTCCAAAATAAAAGAAATACAACGTCTTTCAATTGCTTCATCATCTACAATTAATATTTTGTACACTTGTTTTCCCCCTTTTTCTTTTGCAATAAAAAAGAAAAATGCTGTAAATTCAACGTTTCTCCCACTTTTACTTAATGCCGCAGACCGGAATCGAATCATTTTAAGCAATCACAAATACTGATAGAAAGATGCTTTTGGGACTTCATCACGGTCTGGATGTTCACAAAGTGTTCAAATGTTTTTCATTCAAAACTGAATTTTAGCGATTTCTTTTTGTTCTCAAATGTTAGTATAGTTAGCAACCACCACTTCAAGTGGTGGTTTATTTTTGCCCCTCCTAAGGGGCATTGTTACTGCTCGCCCCGAAGGGCGGTATCGCAAACACTTTTACTGGTCCGCTATAAAGCGGTACTTCTTGAATCTTCTTTTCGAGATTCTTCTGCTTGCTCTTTTATATACTTTTGAACTGCTTCATCTGTTATATTACCTATTGTTTCGACGTAATATCCTCTTGCCCAAAAGGCTTTATCCCATTTACTCTGCTGCTCTGGATGTCTATCATAAACCATAAGTGTGCTTTTTCCCTTTAAATATCCCATAAAATCTGAAATACTTATTTTCGGCGGTATTGCTACGCTTAAATGCACATGATCTATGAAACTGCTCCTGCTATTATTTCCACATTCTTGTATTTACATAATGTATTGATGATTTCTCGCACGTCCTCTCTTACTTTTCCGTACAATACTTTCTTTCTATACTTTGGAATGAATACAATTTGGTATTGGCATTTCCATCTCGTATGTGATATGCTTCTATTGTCCATTTGGACCACCTCCTGTGATTGAGTTTGGCTTGCGACACCATTCTCAATATATCGCAGGAGGTTTTGTATTGATATCCTCACCGTTTCCAACTATTCCATTCTCCCCAGCATAGCTGGGGGATTAGGATTTTCATTTAAACTCCAAAATATAAGACGGCATGGTCAAATCTCCATCCTCACACTTTAAAATACAAGTTCCTTTTTCCCGAAATAACTGATATTCCTGTCCGTATTCTGTTCTGCCCTTCTTTTGTGAATTCATATTCGCCTGTGCGATCCACTGTAGAAACACCCGCCGTGTATCTTCTGTCACGCTCTCCGCAATTTCTGAGAAGACAATTTTGTGATCTTTAATATAATGCATGACAATTTCTTTCTGTCCCTGCACCTGTTTCAGATACGCTTCTCTCTGCATCAGTTTTTCCAGCGTTTTATCCGCAAATCCACGTTTATCCTTCTTTTCTCTGTAATTTCTAGTGTGCTGGCATATTGATACTTATCCAAATATTTCTGGCTGTTATTGCCGTTTTATGGTACAATAAAAGAAACGGCGGTGATATCCTATGGCAAGACCAAAAAAGTACAAAATCAAACTTACGGATGATGAATTAAAAGAATTAAAATCTGTCATCCGAAAAAATAAAACATCCAAAACAATCCGATGCAGATGCCAGATTATTATTGACCTGGATGAGTCCCACGGAAAAGTATTGACTCATGAGCAGTCTGCAAAATCAAATGGTGTATGTCTGGCAACAGTAACCAATACTGTGAAAAAATATTTTGAGGGTGGTATTGATGCAGTAACTGAGTTTAAGCGTAATGTTAATTCTGATAATGCAAGGCGTGTGCTCGATGGACGTGCTGAAGCCCGTATCATTGAACTTGCCTGTGGTCCGGTGCCGGAAGGACATTCAAGGTGGACCATCCTGCTTCTGGAAGAGAAGGCAAAAATTGTTCTTGATACTCCGGTCAGCCGTGAGGCAATCCGAAGAACCTTAAAAAAACAAACTTCGACCTCACAAAAACGACTACTGGTGCATCACCTCAAAAGAAGATGCAGAATTTGTAGCCTGTATGGAAGATGTCCTTGATGTATATGAACTTCCATATAATTCTAAACAGCCTGTTGTATGTATGGATGAAAAACCATATCAACTTTTGGGAGATGCAAAAAAATCATTACCAATGCGTCCTGGAGATAATGCCAAAATTGATTCCGAATACATACGCAATGGAACATGCAGTATATTTGCGTTTGTTGAACCACTTGATGGGATGCATCATGTAAACGTACATGAGCATCGAAAAGCTACCGACTGGGCAAAGGAAATAAGGTATTTATCAGATGTAATGTTTCCAGACGCAGAAAAAATCATTCTTGTCATGGATAACTTAAACACTCATAAACCTGCATCCTTGTATAAAACGTTTCCTCCAGCAGAAGCAAGACGGATTATCAAGAGGCTGGAAATACATTACACCCCGAAGCACGGCAGTTGGCTTGACATGGCAGAGATTGAATTAAACGTCATGACACGGCAATGCTTATCCAGACGTACTGAAACAATTGAACGGCTCCGTAAAGAATTAAGTTCATGGGAAGAAGAACGTAACAAATCAAAAGCGAAAATTAAAAATTGCACAAAACATATGTTTTTATGCCCTTTTTCATGATAAAATAAAGAAAAAGGGGTGTTTATTATGTTGCGGCGATATGAATTGACTGATGATGAATGGAATCGTATTGTTGATTTACTCCCTCCTGAAAATACGGGGAAGCAGGGTCGTCCACGCAAAAATAACCGTACTATCCTTAATGGAATCATCTGGATTGCACGCAGTGGTGCGCCCTGGCGTGACTTACCAGAACGCTATGGTCCCTGGGAAACCGTTTACAGCCGCTTTCGAAAATGGATTGACGACGGAATTCTCGATAATATCTTCCGACTTTTAAGCCTGGAGGCTGACCCCCAGGAATTGTCCCTGGACGCTTCCATCGTACAGGCGCACCAGCATAGTGCAGGTGCAAAAAAAAGGGGCCTCCCAATGAGATTGGACACAGCCGGGGAGGTGCCAGCACAAAAATCCATGCGGCCGTAGATGCCTATGGATATCCTTTGTATGTCATGCTCAGCGAAGGACAGCGCAATGATATCAATTACGCCATTCCTGTGCTGGAGCATATTGACATAGAGGGAAGCAATGTACTGGCAGACCGTGGGTATGACAGTAACCAGCTGCTGGACTATATCTATGAACGTGGAGGTGAGCCTACGATTCCATCCAGAAAGGGTGCTAAATTTGAACGGCATTGCGATTGGTGGCTCTATAAAGAAAGACACCTGGTTGAAAAATATTTTCTCAAGCTCAAGGGCTTTCGCCGAATAGCCACACGTTATGACAAACTGGCTGCTACCTATCTGGGCTTCATATGCATCGCGTCTATTCTAATTTGGTTAAAATAAACAAAATCAAATGTTTTTCAAACACGCTCTAGGGAGATCCTCCGAAAAAATTCGGTTGGATCTCCCTGTCATTTTTATTTTCGATTAGATATGATAGAATCCTGCGGACTGTGCCGGGATGGTGATGGTTCCGTCTTTGGATTCTGCTTTTCCTCCGATCGTGTAGAGGGCATCCTTCAGCTCTGCGCTGTACGGGAAGGACTGCTCTTTGTCGGATGGGTTGATGATGACGAGGACTTTTTCACCCTCAGCCTCACGAACGTAGGCCAGCGGATACTGGTTTTTCTCTGCATAAACGAACTCGATGGTTCCGCGGCTTAAGAGTGCTTTGCTGCTCTGGCGGATCTGAATGAGTTTTTTAACTTCGTGGTACAGGGAATCCGGATCGGCCATCTGTGCTTTTGCGGTCGGACGGTCTTTGCCCGGATCCATGGTGATGTAGAGGTCGCTGGCCGGTGCGCTGGAAAATCCTGCGTTGGTAGTGTCATCCCACTGCATCGGGGAACGGGAACCGGTGCGGTTGTAGCCGCCCTCAACGGATTTCAGGCCTTCGACGTAGCGCATGCCGATTTCATCACCGTAATAGATGAACGGGGCACCTGGCATGGAAAGAAGGAAAGCAAAAGCGATTTTCAGCTCATCGCCCTGCAGACGGCGTGCCAGACGGTCCATATCGTGGTTTCCGGACGGGATGCAGATCAGGCCTTTCTGTGCTGTCTTATTGTAATTGGTTTTATAAGTCTCGACAAATTCGGAGATATCTCCTTTTCCGCGTTTGGAGAAGAACGGCTCATCACAGCGGAACAGATCGTTGTAATGGGACGGTCCGAAGTGAAGCAGGAAGTCCATGTGGAATCCGCCCATCAGGGATTTGTCCGGCTCGCCCCACTCAGATACCATGGCTGCATCCGGGAACTCTGCATCGAGGAATTTCCGTACCTGCTGCCACAGGCGGATGGTTCCTTTGCCTTCCAGATCGTTCTTTACCAGAGAGCCTGCCATATCGACACGGAAGCCGTCGCAACCCATGTTCAGCCAGAATCTCATGACATCTTCCATCGCTGCCAGCGTTGCCTGCGGTCCCTCATTATCAAAGGACTGCTGCCACGGTTTTTCCGGATCCGGCTGATAAAAGCCGTAGTTCAGGGCCGGCTGGTTGGAGAAGAAGTTGATGGCGCAGGCGCCGTCACGCTCGGAAATGCCGCGCAGGCTTCCCATTCCTTCCGGTGCTTCCCATACGTTATTGGTCCATACGTAGCGGTCTGTAAATTCATTGCGGTCTGCTTTCATGGATTCTTTGAACCATGGATGCTCAACAGATGTATGGCCCGGAACCAGGTCGAGCAGAACGTGCATGTCACGTTTGTGTGCCTCTTCGAAAACTCTCTTCAGATCCTCATTCGTTCCGTAGCGCGGTGCAACGCGGCAGTAATCTGCGACATCGTATCCTGCATCACCGAATGGGGACAGGAAGCACGGGTTGATCCAGATGGCGTTGCAGCCCAGCTCCTTGATGTAGTCTAATTTTTCAATGATACCCTGGAAATCTCCGATTCCGTCGGCGTTGGTGTCGTTGAAGGACTGCGGGTAAATCTCATAAAATACTGCGTTATCTAACCATTTTGACATTTTTTCTTTCCCTCTTTCGCTCTTATTTCTGCTGTATTTTCGTCGTTGAAGCAAGTGTTTCTATATGATATATTACTACTGTATCTGCCAAATTACCAGTAATTTTCTATTTCATCCTGATACTATTCTATGATTTTATGCATGCCGGTGATATTTTTCTGATTCAGCCGAACCTCGTACATGCCATTCTGCCCGCCGGGCAGGAGTCGATGTTTTATGATACGATTGTTTTCCACCAGAATATGCTGATCGGCGGGTATGACGACCGCAGCTACACGGAAATTCTGCAGCCGTTTTTCTCCTTTTTCCAGCTCAATGCTTCTGCGTAATTCATCCCCGGTACCGACGGAACATCTTTATCTTCTTCCCGCCAGCTCCCAGAATGCGACAGCGCTCGCCGCAGCGACGTTCAGTGAATCCACACCGTGTGTCATCGGAATCAGCACGGTTGCATCTGTTTCAGCGATCGTATCACTTGCCAGTCCGTCACCCTCGGTTCCGAGCAGAATGGCGAGCTTTTCATGCGTTTTTAACGACGGATCATCCATCGGAACGGAGTCTTCTTTTAATGCCATCGCAACGGTATAAAATCCAAGTTCCTGCAGTGCAGCAATTCCCTGCTCCGGCCAGTAACTGCCGCCTGGCAGCACGGTCCACGGGACCTGGAATACATTTCCCATGCTCACGCGGATGGCGCGGCGGTACAGCGGGTTGCTGCAGCCTGATGTGAGGAGCACGGCATCGATGCCAAGCGCGGCGGCAGAACGGAAAATCGCACCGACATTCGTCGGGTTCACGACATTTTCCAGAATCGCCACGCGGCGGGCATTCCGGCAGATTTCCTCCATAGCCGGAAGCGTGCGGCGGTGCATCGCGCAGAGCATGCCGCGCGTGAGGGCAAAGCCTGTGAGCTGTTCCAGCACCTTCGTCTCTGCTGTATAGACCGGCGCGTCCGTGCAGTGCGCAAAGAGTGCTTCGTTTGCGGCAAGCTCTGCGCTTCCGGCAAGGAACGAAACCGGTTCATATCCGGCATCCAGCGCACGCTCGATGACACGCGGACTCTCCGCAAGAAAAAGGCCTGGCTGCGGTTCATAATAGTGCAATAACTGCGGTTCTGAAAGACGCGCATACACGTCGAGCTCCGGCGCCGCAAAGTTTTCGATTTTTCTGATCTCTGACATAATATTGATTTCCTTTTGCGTTTTCTCTTTGTTTTCACTATGTTCTATTGTAGCAATCCCGCTCCCGTTTCGCAATCCATTCTTTTTCCCGCCGGTGCCGTTCCCCGCACCATTCGCCAAACCATGCTTCCAGCACGCATCGAATTTTCTTGTTTATCTGTCTTTTTAAAAAATTTCTCAATTTCCTCTTGCCAAACGCCGCCGGAGACGTTATAATAATCGACGGTTCAAAATTAAAAACGGCAGAAAAGATTGGTATCAGATTGGAAACGGCACAAGTGCATTGCTTGGTTAACGAACAACACATGTGTCTTTTTTTGCGCCCATTTTTCAAAATTGCAAAGAAAAGGAGAACAATCGATGCCAAAAACAAAATTTCAAAACGTTGTATTTACCCTCATGATGTCCTTTCTGATGGTCTATGCCATGATCTGCTACAACATTTCCATGAACATCGGCGGAATGACAAATCAGGTCTTTCTGATGGCGTTTCACGAGATGATGATCATGTGGCCGGCCGCTTTTATCCTCGAGTTTTTCCTCGTGGATCATCTGGCTCACAAATTAGCTTTTTGCATGGTAACACCGCAGGATCGTCCGATCGTAATCACGCTGGCAATTTCCATTATGATTATTGCTATTATGTGTCCGATTATGAGTTTTATTGCAACACTGCTGTTTAAAAATGCCGGAAAAGAATTTGTCGCTGTCTGGCTCCAGACCACGTTCTTAAATTTCCCGGTTGCCTTCTTCTGGCAGCTCATGTACTGCGGACCCTTCATCCGTTTTCTGTTCCGCAAACTGTTTCCGGAGAAATAAGAAAAGATATCCACAAAGGGAACCGTTTTTCCCCTCTCTGTCCACAATTTCTGTGGACAGACGGTGCAAAATGGTTCACCTTCTGTGGATATCTTTTTGTTTTTCCCCGGATTACTCCTGCGGTACCGGATTGGATACGCTGACTACATGGTCATACCAGGTTCCTTTTTTACCAATGATCGCAACATTGAAATTCTCGTCCAGTTTTTCTACCGGGATATCAAAGCCGTACACTTCATCTGTGGTTCCGTCAGAATACGTTACCTCATCTGTGGTCGGCTCGATCAGCTCTGCGCCGTCTGCCTGTGCTTCTTCTTTTGTTCCCACAAAGACATTGACAATGTTTTTGGATACCAGGCTGACGTGGATGGTCATTTTTCCGTCTTTTACCGTCAGGACACCCTTTCCTTCTTTTGCTTCATTGACATGGAACATATTGCTGTCTGTATTGAAGTCTGCCGTATACGTACCGTCTTCCAGCTCTGATGCGCTGCTTTCTCCTGCAGTCTCCGCTGCCGATGCGCTTTCTGCTGAAACATCTGATGTGGATGTACTGCTCTCTGTCTTAGATGCATCCTGTACAGAAGCGGAAGATACGTCCGCTGCGGAAGACGCAGATACTGCAGATGCAGAAGATGACGCTGCATCCTTTCCGCCACATGCGCCGAGCATGGATACAGTCAGTGCTGCTCCAAGAAAAAGAACTGCCAATTTTTTTCTCATAATAAAATTCCTCCTTGTATCACCTTGAAGCGGATCTTTTTCATCCGCTCAACTTAAAATCCGACAGCACACTGAGTCTCTTCAGCTGTACTGCCGGATCTTATTTTACTCTATTTTACGTTCGGAATACAACCCCTAATTATTCAGCATCGTCCTGAACGCCGTTGCCGTCCATAGCTGCCTTGGTGTGCTGTACATACAGCTGCTCAACAGCATCGATTCTTCCAAGACCTTCGATCTGAGTGTCGATCTCATCGAATGCACCGGATGCCTCAAACTGGCTCTTCCAGGAATCCTCATCCTCGCCTGCCATATCGTTGTTTGCGTGGTCACCTGCAACAACCATCAGCGGACGAAGAATTACTTTCTTGTATCCGGCTGCTTTTACTGCCTCGATCACGTTCTCGCAAGCGGTCTCTTCCGGCTCGCCCTCAACGGTTCCGATGAATACGTTTTTGTATCCAAGAGTATCCATCTGTGTCTGCATCTGGCTGTAGGTTACTTTTGCAGTGTGGGAAGTACCATGTCCCATAAATACGAAAGCAGTGCCGTCCTCTGCTGCTGCATCCAGACTGTCATAATTTGCAGATTTTACTGCCTGTGCCGTGATTGCTTCTGCAACGGCCTGTTTGTCCTCGTTGATTACGGTAGCGTCACTTCCAACCTCACCAAGCAGCGGCTCTGCGATGGTTACGGACTCAAATTTATCTTTATAGCTATCTACTGCTTCTTTCAGCTCGTCGTACTCTGCGCCGTGCATCAGATGAGTCGGCTGAATAATCAGTTTTTTCACGCCATTGCTTACAGCTCTTTCCAGTGCCTGATCTACGTTGTCGATCTTCTCGTCATCGCGGGCCTGTACATGGTTGATGATGATCTGTGCAGTGAAGGCACGTCTTACGGACCAGTCCGGATATGCAGCCTGCAGAGCTTTCTCAACGCCTCCGATATCCTCAGCACGGCTGTCGTTGAAGGAAGTACCAAAGCTTACAACCAGAAGCTCATTCTCGCCGATCTCGTCTCCGTTTAACGGATCATCCTTGGATGCATCACCTGTGTCTCTTCCGAAGTAATCCGGATCTGCGTTCTCGCCTTCTACGAGTTCTTTCTGTGCGTCTGTCAGGGCATCCCATGCCTCTTTTGCTTCTTTGCACTGCTCGTCGGTGTTATCATTTCTTTCCTGTACATAAATTGCGTCAATCAGAGCTGCCACTTTATCTGCTGCCTCCTGGTCTGCATCTGCGGATACCTCTTCAGATGCAGAAGATGCGCTTACGCTGCTGCTTGCTGCTGTGGTGTCTTCCTCAGATGCGGAAGATGCACTTACGCTGCTTGTTGCTGTGCTGCTTGCGCTGCTGCTGGATGTGTTGCTGCTTCCGCATGCGCCGAGCATAGATGTTACCATAGCTGCTGAAATTAAAGCGACTACAAGTTTCTTTTTCATTTTTGTTTTCCTCCCATTTGCTGGTATCTTTGCAACAACCAATATCGGGGACGTTTTACATTTCAAACTATGAGAAACACGCTCCGCGAGTTTCTCAAGTTATCGCGGCAGTCGCTAAGGTCTCGTGCAAGCACGGACTTTGGCTCGTTGCCTGCGTAAATAGAAAGAAGCCCTTTCGTTTTTCAACGAGGGGCTTCCAGTATTTTCATCACAAAGAAAACCATTTCACCCGCTGTGGGGCAAAAGTCCGCTTTCCTGTTTTGTACTGCCAGTTCCTCGTGACACGAACGTAACGTTCCTGTACTGCGAAAGGCAGGTCTCCCGGCTCATTGCTTCAGGATTTGACTCCAGCGCATCGGTCTCCTTCCCGGTTTCCCAGTGGATCATTCCCCTGCTTGCAAAATACGGTGACGAGCTCGTGCAGGATTCACACCTGCTTCCCTTTTCACCGGACACGTATGTCCGACACCTTACACATCGATATTTAATTGTCTTTTCTTTAACGACTGTTAGTGTAGCACATCGTCTTTTCTCTGTCAAGTGCTGTAAAATCAGGAAATCCGGCCATTTTCCATTTCATATACCACATCCGCGACATTCATCGTGGACACTCTGTGCGATACGAGCACAATGGTTTTCTCTTCTGCCGATTCTTTCAGGGATTTCAGAATAATTCCTTCATTTAAGGAATCAAGATTCGATGTCGGCTCGTCCAGCAGGATCATGGATGCGTCATGCAGGAATGCCCGCGCGATACCGATCCGCTGTTTTTCTCCGCCGGACAGCGTATCGCCGAGTTCTCCGACTTCGGTGTCGTAGCCGTTTGGCAGTGTCATGATGAAATCATGTATGGACGCCTTCTTCGCCGCCTCCATAATTTCTTCCCGCGTCGCGCCGGGTTTTGCAATAGCGATGTTGTTCGCAATCGAATCGTGGAACAGATGTGTCTCCTGCGTCACATAGCTTTCCATATCGCGCAGATGCTTCATCGGGATTTCGCGGACATCGGCTCCGTCCACGGAAACGCGCCCCGTCTGGACATCCCAGAAGCGCATCAGAAGTTTTAAGATCGTCGATTTTCCGGAACCGCTCGCGCCGTGGATGCCGGTGATTTTTCCCGGCTCCAGTTTCAGCGAATACTGATCCAGAATCGTCTCGTCTTCGTAGGCAAATGTTACATTCTGCGCCTCGGCTCCTGCAAATGCGTGGTCACCGCCGGATGCCGCATCTCCCGGAATTTCTTCCACCAGCGGCGCTTCCTCGAGAAGGGAAAGCACACGCTCGCCGCTTGCCAGCGTCTGATTCAGGTTATTTATTCGACAGGCTGGACAGCGCCACGACCGGGCCGAAGGAACCCATCATCGCGATTGTGCAGGTCAGGACTCCCTCAAATCCAATCCCGCCTTTCGTGTAAAGATAGATCGTCAGTGCCAGCATGCCGAACGATGCCAGAAGAATCACCATGTTGGTGACAGACCGCTGGGAGCCTTCCATGCGGCTTAAGTTTTCCTGCACAGAAGCCAGTTCTTTCGACCGCTCTGACATCTGCTCTTTCCGTTTTTCGCCCTGTCCGTACTGAATCGTCTCGTCGAGGCCACGCAGGGAATCCAGCACGAAGCTGTTCAGCTCGCCAAAGCCTGTCCGGAACTCCATTCCTTTCTGGCTTCCGCGCTTTCCGTTCCACATCGGGATCACAACGCCGACCGTCAGATACGCCGCAAGTGCAAGCAGCCCTGCCAGAACATGGTATCTTCCAATGAAGCACACCATAATCAGAGAAGTTAATGCTGCAATCGCAATCGGGGAAATCGTATGCGCATAGAATACTTCCAGAAGTTCGATATCGGTTGTGATAATCGAAATCAGATTTCCTTTGTCCCGTCCTTCCAGCTTCGCCGGGCAGAGCTTCCGCAAAGCTGCAAACACTTTATGGCGGATGATCGCCAGCAGTTTAAAAGCAATAAAGTGGTTGCAGTACTGCTCCGCATAATGCAGAATGCCGCGCAGCACCGCGATCACGATCATCACCGTGAGTATCGTTTTTACCGGAGTATGTACAAGCCACATGTTTTGCACCGAAAGGCTCGTCCCTGCCGCGCCCGTCAGTAAGCCGTGCACGATGACCTGTCCTGCCAGAATCGTCAGGAAGATCGCACATAAATATCCCATTGTTCCAAGAATAATTGCCGCCATCATAATATGAAGCAATGGCTTCACCAGCCCGATCAGGCTTCCCATAATCCGGAGGGCGCTTCTGCGTTTTGCTGTATTTTTCTTCTCGTTCATCATGCATTCCCCTCCTTTCCATAGTTTTCCAGTACCATCTGGCTGTCGTACAGATGACGGTATGCGCCGTTCTGTTCCATCAGTTCCGCATGCGTTCCACGCTCGCAGATGGTACCGTTTTTCAGGAAATAAATCTGATCTGACTGTACGACGTTCGCAAGGCGGTGGGAAATCAGCAATACCGTTTTCGTCTTTGCGAGTTCATGAATCACATTCATGATCAGCTCTTCACTCTCGACATCAATATTCGATGCGGCTTCATCAAAGATATACACCGCACTGTCGCTCCGAAGCAGCGCCCGCGCAATCACAAGACGCTGGCACTGGCCGCCGGAGAGGTTTCCCGCTTTTTCGAGAAGCTCTGTCTGCAGTCCGTTCTGTGTCTGTAAGAATCCCAGCAGATTGACTTTCTGCAGAACCGCCTCCATCTCCTCCTTCGTCGCATCCGGTTCCGCCATGCGCAGGTTCTCTTCTACGGTTCCTTTAAATAAGTAACTGTTGTGGCGGACCAGAACAACGTGCTTCATCAGATCCGTCTCAGCGACTTCCGAGAGCGGCACACCGCCCAGGGTGATGCGCCCTGTATATCCACGGTTCTTTGCCGCAAGGATACCCGCAATCGTACTCTTTCCGCAGCCGGATTCGCCGACCAGCGATACAAAACTGCCCGCCGGGAGTGTAAGGTCGATGCCCTTCAGAATTTCCCGGTCTTCTTCATAGGAAAAATGCACATCCTCCAACACGACATCCAGCGGTCCGTCCGGCAGCGTCCGTTCTCCCGCCTGCGGCTCCGGCAGATCAAGGATTTTGAAAATCTTGTCACTCGCCGCCATGCCGTTCATCGCGATGTGGAAGAATGATCCGAGCAGACGCAGCGGCAGAAAAAACTCACTCGCCAGCAACACAATACAGAGCGTGCCGGACACGGTGAGGTTTCCTTTCAGAAATTCCGATACCGCCACCGCCATGCCAACCGCCGCGCCGCCGTATGCTACGATGTCCATCACGCTCGTTGAGTTGAGCTGCATCGTCAGAACTTTCATCGTGATCCGGCGGAAGTTCTGGGATTCCACATCCATCTCGTCGGCTTTCTGCTGGTCGGCCTGATAGATTTTTAAGGTCGTCAGGCCTTGCAGATTTTCAAGGAACGAATCGCCGAGCCCTGTGTAAATACTCCAATATTTGTTCAGCAGCTTCTTCGCAATCTTCTGTACCACTACGATCGAAACCGGGATCAGCGGCACGCAGATCAGAAGGACCACGCTCGCTTTCAGGCTCACCCGGCAGAGGATGGCGAACAGCGTGAGCGGTGCGAGCAGGCTGTAAAACAGCTGCGGCAGATACTTTCCAAAGTATGTTTCGAGCTGCTCCACACCTTCGGTGGACACCTGTACGACCTCTGAGGAAGACACCTGCTCGCTGTACGATGCACCGAGCTTCAGCATTTTTTCATAAATTTTTTCGCGCAGAATCCGCTTCACATCCACACACGCAAGATACGACGACCGCGCGCCCATCCGCTCGCAGAAAAAACGGATCACAACAACAATTGCCAGTGTAAAAATCGTCCGTTTCACAGCCGCTGCCGTTACCGCACCATACACGACCCGTTCCAGCAGATCGGCGATCGTAAATACCGCGATCACCTGCGACAGAAGCGCCGCCCACTGCCACAGAATCGTGTACACGATATACTTTTTCGCGTGGGACAGCAGCCCCACCAGTCTTGTTTTAATCATAAGTACCTCTCTTTTATGCCTTTGCTTTTCGCTTCTCTCTCATGCTGCAGATTAAATGCCAGATAGCTAAAATCGGATGATACAGCAGCATCCTCGGCCCCGAAAACCGCATAACGGCGCGGATCTTTTCCCGCATTTCCGGCTTGTAGCAGTGTACTTTGCAGTTTGCGCAGAATGTTTTCTGTTCCATGAAGGGACATTTCTGGCTCCGCTGTTTTGCATAGTCCGCTAATTTCTGACATTCCGGACACATCCCGCCGGATGCATGCCCCTCTTTTCCATGGTTCTTCCGGCAGTACAGGCGGATCATCTCTTCCACGACGTACTGTTCTTTCTGCCGCTTTTTTTCTACTTTGTTCATTTTGTTTCTCCTAGGATATGATCTTCTGTTTTTACGGTTTTGACCCGCAGGAAGAAATACAAAATATGGCACATCCATACCACAGCAATACAGATTCTTCCGATCGGCACATTCTTCATAGCAAAAAAGCCGATCGCCATCACAACCGTTACCATCCCGTTAATTTTACATTTCGTTCTTACCGTCATCGCCCGATGCTGTACGAAGCTGTCGAGATGCTTCTTATATAATTGGGTCCCAATAAACCAGCTTTGCAGCCGTTCCGAACTTTTCGCAAAGCAGAACAGGGTTGCCATATAGAATGGAACTGTCGGCAGAATCGGAAGCACAATGCCGATGGTACCAAATCCCAGGCACAGAAAACCGAGTATGATCCAAAAAATTTTCAGTGGATTTCTCATCATTTTCCTCCTTTCTTATCGAATAATAAATAGAAAAATAGCCGCCCATGGTTCTTGGCGAATGCATGAGCGGTTAGTTATCACTTACGCTAGTTATAGATTAACATTGTTTGCCTTTCGTGTCAAACACATTTCACTCCTGAGAACGCTCCTCTGCTTGCGGAATAACTGCTGTTATTTCAACTCACGAAGTGTGATACATCATACTCTAAATAATTCCGCCAATGTTTGAAGATTCAACTCACGGAGGGCGACAAAGGAATCGGGCCGGTTGTGTGGGGACGCATCATTTCAACTCACGCCCTCACGGAGGGCGACTCCTACGAGATGTTAGCAGATAATAATGTGGAGAATTTCAACTCACGCCCTCACGGAGGGCGACGGCTGTATCGACCGCCGCCGAAAAGTACATGAAATTTCAACTCACGCCCTCACGGAGGGCGACCATCTTGATGTACCGTGGCGTCCATCCGACATTATTTCAACTCACGCCCTCACGGAGGGCGACGAACTGTGTGATCCGATGACAGCGGCATTGGGCAATTTCAACTCACGCCCTCACGGAGGGCGACGAAATTTGTCTGCGCATCTATTTTTCTTCTTCATATTTCAACTCACGCCCTCACGGAGGGCGACGGTATACGTTACCCACTGGCCGCCTTGCATCTTGTATTTCAACTCACGCCCTCACGGAGGGCGACTGATCTGGATATGTCTCCTTAACTATTCCTTTGTATTTCAACTCACGCCCTCACGGAGGGCGACAATCTTCTTGCCATATATTCAGCCAGTCCCATCACATTTCAACTCACGCCCTCACGGAGGGCGACTTTGGGAGGTGAAGAGAATGTATAATCGTCTGAAAATTTCAACTCACGCCCTCACGGAGGGCGACCGGATGGTTCGTGCTTGCATCACTGCTCGTGAATATTTCAACTCACGCCCTCACGGAGGGCGACGTCAGTCGGAAATATTTCTGCAACCGAAGTCCTCGTATTTCAACTCACGCCCTCACGGAGGGCGACCACTGGTTTGATGCCGCAAAAGCGGCACACGGCATTTCAACTCACGCCCTCACGGAGGGCGACAATATATCATTTATGACATTTTCCTGCGAATGCTATTTCAACTCACGCCCTCACGGAGGGCGACTGGCAATAGACAGAGGTGATTAGATGAGCGTAACATTTCAACTCACGCCCTCACGGAGGGCGACCTTGATGAAATCGCTGAGCAGATTGGATGTTGTATTTCAACTCACGCCCTCACGGAGGGCGACATGGATTTATCGTACCATTGGCGAATTTTTTTCATTTCAACTCACGCCCTCACGGAGGGCGACAGCGGACGCGAGCCGATGACAACACCGGCGGCGTATTTCAACTCACGCCCTCACGGAGGGCGACGTCACTGTACTTCTGGATAGCATCGTCAAGTGGCTTATTTCAACTCACGCCCTCACGGAGGGCGACGGGGACTTCCCGCAATTAAATAGATTTTACAGGAGCTATTTCAACTCACGCCCTCACGGAGGGCGACCCTGGTGCCTTACAACGACTTCGAGGAGAAGGTATTTCAACTCACGCCCTCACGGAGGGCGACTTCTACGCTTCCATCATCCAGCGTCATTCCCGTATTTCAACTCACGCCCTCACGGAGGGCGACAACGCTAAGGAAAAGCGGGGCGTGGAACTGCGAAGATTTCAACTCACGCCCTCACGGAGGGCGACGCCCTTACCCGGATTAATATATACGAGGACAAATTTCAACTCACGCCCTCACGGAGGGCGACAATCAACCACGACCCGGACGCCATATTGATGCATATTTCAACTCACGCCCTCACGGAGGGCGACTTCTGATTGAAAGAGAAGAGAGCTGCCGGTACATTTCAACTCACGCCCTCACGGAGGGCGACGGACGAGGCAGGTTACCTTGTGATGCTGCCGGGCATTTCAACTCACGCCCTCACGGAGGGCGACGTGAACGGCGGCTCATCCATGCGGAGCGGATACAGATTTCAACTCACGCCCTCACGGAGGGCGACAGTACAGAATTTCGCCCTTGTCCGGGTCAGATGCATTTCAACTCACGCCCTCACGGAGGGCGACTGAAACCTATGCTCGGCAGTTACAGTATAACAAATTTCAACTCACGCCCTCACGGAGGGCGACTGCAAATTTAGACAAATTTTTCTTCTAAATCGCGGCTATGCTTATTCAATATCTCTATATTTTCTTCCTCATTTCATCTCCCTCCTCCCCCAAATTCTATCTTTTCAGCAAAAACCCTTTAAATTTCAAGTGCGAATCTTCCTGCTTTTTTCTGTGCACTTGGCATTCGCACTACAGAATCAGTGTGTCCATCACGTCAAATCCCGCTTTTGCACCAACATGTTCTACTTTGTTTTTGTACTTTTCACCCAAATAGTAAAATCGCAAACTATCAGTCTCTTTATCTATGATTTTTTCTAGTATATCTTTTACCTGTCGGCACTTAGCCGCATCCATCTGGCACTCGAAGACAGAATTTTGGACTCGCTGGCCGTAATTGGTACATTCTTTTGCTACCTTGCGCAATCGCGTTCTGCCTGCAGCGGTTTGTGTATTTACATCATATGTGATCAGCACCAGCATTAAAAATCACCTACTTCCACAAAAATGGCGGATATTCATCCAGATCCCCTCGCAGGAAACGTGCCAGCAGCATGCTCTGTGCATATGGAACCATTCCCCACTCGATCTTTTCGCCTAAAAATGGATGCGTAATCATCTCCTGTTTTTTTCCCTGCCATGCACTAAGAAAGGCTTTTCGTCCCTCCTCCGTCATAATAACGGCACCGTTTTCCTTAGTTAAAAAATATTCTGGCTTCATAATCCTCTTGTTGATAAGTGTCAGAACAAACCGATCTACCATAACGCTACGAAATTCTTCCATCAGATCCAGCGCCAATGACATTCGTCCCGGACGATCTGTGTGGAAAAATCCAACATATGGATCCAGGCCCACTGCTTCCAGCGCCCCGCCGCACATTCCTGCCAGTAAAGAATATCCAAACGAAAGCATCGCATTCACATTATCTAACGGTGGTCTCTTATTTCTTCCATGAAAATAAAAATCCTCTTTCTGCTGCAGAATACGTTCATCAAAAGCGGAAAAATATACCGATGCAGCTTCTCCTTCCAGACCTAAAAGTGTTCCCGCATCTTCACATTCTCTGATTTTATTCATACTCTGCCCCAGAAAAGCTGATTTTTTCTTAAGCAATTCTGCATCCAGCCGCATACTGTAATCTCTGGCGGCTCTCTCGAGCACCCACCTGGCATTATAGACTTTGCCAAGAATAAAATTCTTTGCTATTTTGACGCTTTCTTCTTTTTTCTCACTGATGCGGTATTGTGTTTTTCGCAGTGTCACATTTCCCTTTTCTTCTCCGCTGACTCTCGCCAGAAAACGGCCATTTCCGGACATAAAGGATAATTCAATGTTTCTTTGCGCGCACGCCCCCATTAATGCCGGACTCGCTCCTGTATAGCCAAAGGTCACGATCGCCTGTAAATTATGTAAAGGGATTCTTCCTATTTCCTTTTTATCCTCCATTACTACGACATTTTCCCCATCAAGTGAAAGATAACGATTTCCAGAAGTAATATACAAGGTATTCAGCAATCTTTTCATAGATTTTCCTCTTCCTGCATTCTCTTGGTAATGTATTCCGCAACCAATTTATTCTTATTTAAAACCGGCAGACAAATATCTTTCAAGGAACATGCATTACATTTCCTGCTTATTTTTACTTTCGGTGTATACTGTTGTTCATAATACTTATGCATTTCTGCAAATATCTGCTTCACTTTTTCCCGGATTGCATTATCAAATTCTACCTTATGGCGTCTGCGGACTTCACCGTAATAAAGATATCCATACTCGATTTCACAACACAGCATTTCTTCCAGGCAAAACGCCTGCGCTGCCAACTGCAGGATATCCTCTTCTCCTTCTTTTGGTTTTCCCCGCTTATATTCTATTGGCACTACACGATAAAATCCTTCTTTTCCATACAGTGAAATCCCCTCTTTCACCCGATGAAATTCCGCCACATCGCACTCGCCGCTCACTCCCATTTCGCAGGAGTGAACCGGCATCGCACGCACAATCAGCAGATCTCCTCTTTTTTCTTTGAGACCCGGATTATGTGCATTTTCATGAAGAATCTTTCCCTCTACCGTGCGGACATTCTCCTGCCACTGCATCTCGATATATGCAAGTGCCCATTGGCGCCGGCAGAATGCAAAATGTTGAATTCCTGACAACTGCAGATAATCATCCTCATCATACATTCCAATTCACCCCTCACGGAAAACGACCGTATCTTTAGACAAAATCAAAAATCTCCGGTTCTCTGCATCCTTCTACATTCCAGGTAATATCATAATCCTTAAAGCTTCTCGGATGATCTAAATCTTTATTCCAGTCAAATCCTCTCTGGATCTTTCCACTCGAAATAGCCGGTGTTTTTTCCTCGTGCTGCCACCAATACATCCGGCATACCTCCATACTTCCTTCCGGACGTGCTGACGATGCATCATTTTCAAACAATGTCATGAGTGCTTCTTTCAGTATCTCAGCATCCTCCTGGGTAAAGCCCGTCTTTTCCGCGAGCTGCACATTGACACTTCCCATCACCTTGTATACAGCAAACCCAACTCTATGTTTCGTTCCCATCGTATCAGATGCCTTTCCTTCTTTTCCGGCCTCGCTGTTTACGCTCTTGGTGATTTGCATACTCATAATATCAATCGGAGACAGACTTACTGCCTGATGAATCGACACCGGACCGCGTACGCCAAAGGATACTGGAATTCCTTTAAATGCAAAAACCTGTCCAAATGCTCTCACATCGATCCACTCCCTGCATGCAATCTGTGCGCAGAGATCTCTGCTCGCATCTTTCTTATTTCCCATCTGTTTTTTAAGCTCCTCGCAACCATCTGCGCGCTCCTTCAGACTCTTGAATGAGTCGTCCGTTCTGTCATCTGACTGCACGAAAATTTTCTGTCCCAGATCCTGCAGGCGGTTTCGGATTTTTCGTTTAATGCAGACATCTGAAATTTCCCCATATCCATCCAGATTAATTCTCGGACGGTTTCCGTTCAGTGGATCTCCATTGGGATTTGCATTCGTTGCACTCACAAATAATGTAAAATCAATTTTTCCTTTTAATTCGCTCATTTCTTTATTTCTCCTCTGTTTTCTCTGTTTTGTAAGTTCTCAGCGCACAGGACTGACTGTGAAATCCAAGTAAATATAAGCCGCTCAAACGTTTATTCTCCTGATAATCGTTTACACTTTCAAATGCGTCCTCGATTTCGTCCAGCAGATTTTCATAAAATCTTCGTTCCGGCACTGGCAATTTGTTCAAATACGGCTGAATATTCTCTTCAATAACTTTCCAGGTTTCAAACGGTCTCTGCGAAAAATTATTCATGTATCGCTTTGCATTTGTAATTCTGCTTCTGTCCTTATCCATATCAAAAGTCCGATATTCAATTCGATCTGCTACAGCAAGCAATCTTCCATACAGGTAATCTCTTTCTGTACAATTTTTGTCTACCGCCATTTTCCATTCCTCCTTATAAAGTTCTTTTCTTCTTTTTTTAACCATGGAGCACGCAAGCTGCAAAATCTGCTCCCAGTTTTTCTGTTCTTTATATGCCAATGGATTAGATGCCTTATTTATCGCCCTTTCCACATAATCAGCTGGTATTCTCTGCCCATCCCAGATACATGGCAAGATACGCTTTGCAACCTCAGCATAAAGTTTTTTGCTGTTTCCATCTACAATGGTAATACTCCCATTATTTTCTATTCCGAATAAAAGATCCGCTATCTCCTTTACTCCAACCATGCCATAATAAACAATTCTTTTTCCGTCTCTCCATTTTTCATGACGCCACCAGCAGTCCTTGTGCCATTTTCTGATATTCTCTAAATACCGCGTTTCTTCAATTTTTTTTGCTTCCACGACTGCCAGGCGCCCTGGTGTTGCTGCATCGACTCCTAATAACACCATATATTTCATGGTCGTGGGACATTTTTCCTCGTTCTGCAGCGTGCGATACCCACTCATCGCCTTCTGAAACAGCTCCGCTCCGATCGCATTGGTGTCAAACTCCGGATCTTCCAGTCCGGTATCCCATTCATCAAATTCAGATATAATATGCTCCGTATCCGAGTCCCATCGAACTTCTAATTTTCCTGCTGAATCCTCCGCTGTTTCCCATGTAACAAACACCATGGTATCATATGTGCCTCCCTGTCTGCGGATAATCCATTTCAATGCGTTGTGAACCTTCTGGGATGTTTCATTTCCAATTGCAAATGCCTCTTCTTTCGTTGCAAATCGACCACGATACGTAAAATTATCCTTATCATTTGAAGAAATCAGTTTCGCGCCGTCTCCTTCATTTCGGATTTTCTTTGGCTGTAGATAGGAAATACTTTCTCTTTTTCCACTTAAATAGCAAAGTCCCTTTTCCCCTTCCATAGACCGCTGATACTGCTGATATTTTTCCCATAAGGTCTTATCTCTCCAGCATTCATCAACTGTTTCTGTCAGTGGATTACTTAAAGAGCGCACAATAAATCGCACAAACGCTTTACTTTGATCAATTCCCTGAATCGTTTCCTTTTCTGCCAGCGTTCCATCTTCATTTTGCTTCAATACCTTCTGTTCAATCAAATCATGCATCAAACTTTTCTTCTGCAGATAATAATAAATTGCTCTTACTTTATCATGGCAAAATTCTGACTCATACCATTTTTTTAATTGTTCCATATAAATTTCAAAACAGCTTCCATCGTCCGCCACATAAAGCGGATAATCGCCCGCCAGATATCTTAAATTATCACACAGGGGATGGGCTTCTTTTCCAGATGTTCGGCTTCCTGATTTTTCTGTAACCGGAATAATGGTAAATTTATCATTTGCAGGAACCTGTTCGCCATGTAAAAAGTTACCTTCTTCATCAATGGTTACCGTAATCTGTGCCGTTGCCGTTGAGTGGAATGTTGGAAGCAGCGTATAGGGAAATTCACCACGATATTCTATTTTTCCTACCTTGTTCAGATTTTTTTCGTACAAATCCAGTGCTTCTCTTCCCCAGTTCACGTATCTTTCACCTCCCTTTTTCATTTTCTTCTTTCTCGATATTTTCAAATATTTTCGTCTGCATTTTTCGTATATGACGTTTGATTGTACACTCTTCCGGACGTGGATAAACGATGTAGCCTCCCCTTGTCATGGTCGGATGCTCCCAGAATCTTACCGTCATTTTTCCCTGATCCTCCGACAAAACGGCTTCTTCCGCATAAGTAATTCCGTGATAAGAGAAACCGAAATCTATATCTTTTTCCATATCATCATAATATCCTGCTCCACTGCCAAATTCACACGGTTCCACAAATGCCTGACATTCTCTTGTTCCAAGAAAAATATCCCTCCGGCCTCCGCTCTTTACCATTCTTTCTGACATGCACTGATATTTTCGCTCATTTCTATCCTGTACCATGTTGACCTGATGCTCATTAAATTCAAAATGAGCATGTACCTGATAACGCACATCCTTTAAATACGTGTAGTATGCCAGTTCGTTTCCGCCATTGTATTTAATAGGACGAATACCTTTTGTTTCCGTCTGAATCCGGTTCATAACGCGAATTTCATCAATTACCCAAGAGATCGTGGGTTTCCAAAATATGCTTTCCGTAATACCTCGCAATGCCTCGTAAGTTGGAATTGAATAACTTGTTTTTTCGCCTCCAACACGCACCACCGGATCAGAAAACAATGCATAGTCCCCATACACTTCGTACTCTATGGTATTCGCATGTTTTTCCATTGTACCACCTCCAATATGTTTAATAGTTCTCAAAGTTCATCTGCGGTTCTTCCAGCACACCAACTTCATTGCTGTAATACCCTTCGCTCAACACGAGTATTTCTTCATCACTAATTTGATATATTGCATTATTAAGACGTTCCTTCTGCACTTCTGAAATTCCAACCGTATATTTTTGCAGTTCCCGCAGCATCCTCTGCTTTTCCTCCCAAGGTAAATACTCACCATCTGCTCCGACAAATGCTGCAATCAGTTTTTTGGCCTCATCATTATAGGGAATCACAACTGGAATCTTATAATCATTAGAAATAACTTCAAATTCTTTTCCTGCCGTTGCAAATGCCTGTGCCATTCCCCCCTTATACTCTTGTTCAAACTTATGCCAATATTGTTTTCTTCCCGGACAATTTTTTCCCAGCATTTCTAGCAAGGTCGTTTTATAATTTTTCGCCGGAAATTTCGTGATATCAGCCTGCAGCACCTGATAGTAATACTGATAATAAATCGCTATCGCTTTCGATGAATCTAATCTTTTTTCAAAAATTTCAGGCTTACTTCGAAATTGTTCTAATAATTTTTGTACTGCTCTTTGTTCTTCTTGTATCTCTGGCAGCTTTTCCAGACTTTCGGCCTCGTTTGTCAATTGTACAATGTAAATCTTTCCAAACCAGGGATACTCCTTGTGGCGATTTCCTCTTCCAGCGGCCTGGATCACATGATCCAATCCCGCTTTTGATCGAATGACACAGCCAAAAGAAAAATTTACACCCGCTTCTACAACCGGTGTACTGATGCAGATCACTCTGCCTGTATATCCGGATTCTCTATTTTTTCGTAATGCCGCATGGACCGTTTCCAACGTGTCCTCTTTATTTTGCGGGCAAAGTTTATTGCTCAGGTGAAAAACTTGATCTTCGTCTGAACAGCTGCTTTTTATCTTTTCATATACTTGTTTTGCACATTCGGTTGTATTTACTATGACCAGCACATTTCGAAATGTCTCAGCTTGCTGCAACGTAAAATCACAGAGATCCTCGATTTCCATTCCGCCCGGATACGCTTCTGTTTCTGTCAAATCTACGATATCCGTTCTTCGAAAGGTTTCTTCATACTTTTCTATGATTCCCGTCATCTCCATGCATTCACTTAAATTATTCTCTTTCAAATCTTTAATGGATGGCTGGGTAGCTGAACATAATACAACATCCGATTCCGCAAAATTGGTAAGAAAATTTACTGCTAAGTTAAAAAGTTCCATACACTTCTTCGGAATGGCCTGTACCTCATCAAAAATGATCACGCTGTTACATAAGGTATGCATTCTGCGGATATCTCTTTTCTGTCCCGAAAAAAGTACATTCAATACCTGTACAGCTGATGTCATAATAATTGGCACATCCCATGTTTCTGTCAGTTTTTTATAGTCTTTCTCCTGCTTTCCCTCCGAAAGAATCACATTGCAATGATGTTCCAGTACGATATCCGGATCGTCAACTGCTCTCCGGATCTCATCGGCATTCTGACTTAAAATACTGTTAAATGGGGCAACATAAATAATATGCTGTTTTTGGGTCCGCTCGGCACGATACAGTGCAAAGCGCAAACTACTTAATGTCTTTCCAGCTCCCGTTGGTACTGTCAGACGATACAGTCTCGTTTCTTTTTCTGCCTCTTCATAGCACCTCTCAGAAATCTCCTGCCGGACTGCCTGAAGACTCTGGCCATTTTCTGCCTTGTTTCGAATTTCATGATTAAGATAGTTCTCAAAACATTGTATACTCTGTTGCCATATTTTCTGTATTTCTTTCTTTGAAATACGTTGTTTCAATTCTTCATTCTGAAAAAATTTTTCCGTATCTGTCCAATCACTGTCAAGCAGCATAGAAAGCAATACTCTGAAATACATTCCAATATAAAAATATCCATTTCCACAATGACGATTTTGTTTTGTGCTTTTTCGCACAAACATTCCTATTTTTTTATTAATCTGAACATATTGTGCATCTGCTGCTTCGCACACTTTTTGGATTTTCTCTTTATCAAAGATCTGAAAAAATCTTTCCTTCACAATGTCTTCCTGACACTCTTTTTCCGCTCTGCGTTCCTGTAAGGTACACCCGCTTTCAAAATCAATACAGTCGCTGATTCCATGATGTGAGTACACAACTGTACTTAACAGCTCTGCTGCTGTTTTCTGCCGCATCATTTTCCATAGCATCCGTCCACCTGCGGTTGAGTGATCCAAATCGTTTCGGTGTGCCTGATCTCCCTTTTTCAAGATATCTTGAAAATCTTTCTGCACATCATCAGAGAGTTTCCCCGCATCATGAAAAAGTGCGGCCGCCTCGACAAGTTTCTGAATCTCTTCCATAGGACAAATGCTTTTTGCATATGATGTTACATTATCTGTATGTTCCTGAAAGCTCTGTGTACGGCCTGATTCAAAATCCACATGTGCAAGATAGATGTCACTTGTTTTATTTTCGTTTGTATTATTCATCACTTTCTCCTTTTGTCTATTTTGTTTATTTTTCGGAGTCAAGTTCTGATTTTTTATTCACTTTTACCACATTATAGCAGACTCCGACCTGTAGCGCAATATATTTTCAAACTTTTGTTCGATCATATATTTAGTTTATACCTCATCGTTTTCTACTTTGACATGTCAAATAATTCTATTCAAAATCCTTTTTACCACCTCTCCTCTTAAATCGCATTTCTGTCTTAGTATCAATTTGATTTTTATTTTCACATTGGGAATTTACAAAGATTTTTAGATTTTGTAATTCTTCCTTTGTGTGTTAGAGTATTTTTTACTCTAAAATTATAGAAGACTTTACAAATTAGAAAATAACGTATAGAATAGTATATGTTCGTAGTTTACTATTCTTTTTAGATCTTATTTCTAAATTGAATCAGTTTTCTACCTGAAGAAGTTATCCGATACTGCCAATATCTGATAGCTTCTTCTTTTATATTTTCACTATACCACCTTTTCTACTAACATGCAATACAAATTGTATTTTTATAAGTATTTCAATAATGTAAAGTTTATATTATTGAATAATTCTTAAATAGTTTAAAATATAAAAAGCATCAGATTATTTTCCAATGCTTTTTACATAACAGTTATTCAAAAATGTTTTTCAACTCACAGACCCTCGTCTGAACCCGCAGAATATCCTCGGTATTTGTATCCTGCCCTTTTATCTTACCATAAATTCCGCCAACGTCAATTAGTTATTCCTCCCTTCAAATCCTCTATTTATTTTGTATATCTAAAATCCGTATATTTTTATTCTGCATTTCAATCATATTTTTGTTGAATGGACTACAAGAAACTGTTATACTCAATATACGGGTGCTGCCATAACGGTAGGCGGTTAGTCCTTCTACGGAGGGACTGTGACTCTCCGATTACATAGAAACCCTTTATATGGGAATTCCTTGGAAAGGAGGGCTAAGCCATGAGTATTATCGACTTCATAGCAGTTGTAAGTTTCGGCTTAACCTGCTTTAGCCTTGGATACAACTTCGGCAAAGATACTGCGAAATCACAAAAATAGCCGCCCAGTCCTGCAAACTTTGGCGACTATTTTTACATAAACCAATAAATATGGACTAACCGTCTATCGGTAGCACTCTTTTCAATATCATAATATCATGCATTTCAGAATATGTCAAAATCTTCTTTTCACATATCCCGAAATCTCCGATACCTCTCCTCTACCAGTTCTTCCCCATCCATCTTCTCATACTTTTCCAGGAATCTCAGAATTCTGCCTCTCAATTCTTCACACACCACTGGCATTGTGTCCACCGTAAACTCCCCCGGCTCTTCCACAATCTCTTCTACAATTCCCAGTTCCTTCAAATCCCCCGCCGTCAGCTTCATCACCTCGGCGGCCTCCGGCGCGCGTTTGCCGTCTTTCCACAGGATGCTTGCAAATCCCTCCGGCGACAGGATGGAGTAGATGGCATTCTGCATCATCCACACTTCATCCGCCACGGCGAGTGCCAGTGCACCGCCGCTGCCGCCTTCTGAAATGACAATAGAAAGAACCGGCGTTTTTAACGCTGACATTTCATACAGGTTCCGCGCAATCGCCTCGCCCTGGCCGCGTTCTTCGGCTTCCATTCCGCAGAAGGCGCCTGGGGTGTCTACGAGACAGATAACAGGCCTGTGGAATTTTTCGGCCTGTTTCATCAGACGCAGGGCTTTGCGGTAGCCCTCCGGGGACGGCATGCCGAAATTGCGGCGGATGTTTTCTTTCGTATCCGCGCCTTTCGCCTCGGCGATGACCGTGACCGGTGTGCCGTCAAACGATGCAATACCGCCGATGATCGCCGCATCATCGCCATACAGTCGATCACCATGAAACTCAATAAAATCAGGAAACAGCTCCCGAATATAATCTTCTCCCACCGGTCGGTCCTTTTTCCGCGCTTTCTGCACACAGTCCCAAGCCGATGTTTTCTCTCCCGTTTCTGGTGCTGCCAAAGACCGCTTCACGTCTCCATCCCCCAAAGTCAGCACTTCCGAGGAAACTTCGATATCTTTCCCATGCATCCGCAGAATCTCCGACAGCACCTCTTTCGCCTCTTCTCTTGGCAGAATCCGATCCACAAACCCATGCTCCACCAGAAACTCTGCCCGCTGGAACCCTTTCGGCAGTTTCTGTCCTATTGTCTGCTCAATAACCCTCGGCCCCGCAAACCCGATCAGCGCATGCGGCTCCGCCAGAATAATATCCCCCAGCATCGCCCAGCTTGCTGTCACGCCGCCCATCGTCGGGTCCGTCAGCACACTCACATACAAAAGCCCCGCATCACTGTGTCTTTTCAGCGCCGCCGACGTCTTCGCCATCTGCATCAGAGAAACAATCCCCTCCTGCATCCGCGCCCCTCCCGAGCACGCAAACAAAATCACCGGCAGCGAGAGCTTCGTCGCCCTCTCCACCGCCCGCGTAATCTTCTCCCCAACAGCCTCACCCATACTGGCCATCATAAACCTGCCATCACAGACCCCGATCACCGTCTCCATCCCGTTGATCCGTCCCTTACCAGTCACAACAGCCTCCGTAAGTCCTGTTCTCTCCTGCAGAGCCCTCACCTTCTCTTCATACCCCGGAAACCCCAGCGGATTCCCCGCCGTCATCCCCTGATCCCATTCCTCAAAACTCCCATCATCCAGAAGAAACTCAATCCTCCGATACGCATGCACCCGAAAATAATTCCCACACTTCGGACAAATATAAAGATTCCTCTTCACATCCTCCGTAAAAATAGCCCCCTTACAAGCATTACACTTCTTCAAAATCCCCTGCGGCGCCTCCGGCACCACCCCATCCGCCGTGTGCTCCTTCCGAAACACCGTCTTCTTAAAATACTTACCCAGCATCATACCACCATCACTCCTTACGTCATAACACTTTCACTCTATTGTCACCATAACAATCTTCCAACCTCACACCTCACCCACCGAGGCATTCATTCTCTCTTCACCGCTCACTCCTGTCATCCCAGCCGCACCGCCCCGCGGTGTCGCTGACCACACTCTCCCAGTCGTGTGTCTGATCTCAGCCGCCCGGCAGTACAGCAGAGGGGGACGGCGCATTTGCAGGAGGAACTATAGCAAGACCCGAAAATAATGCAAAAAAGGCAGTGCTGCAGAGCGCGAATTGCAAGGAACAGATTTGAAGGCGTACCGGGGTACGACGAAAATCTGTGACGCAGTAATTCACGCTCTGCGGTGCTGAATTTTTTGCATTATTTTCGGGGATTGCTATAGAAACACTTAGGCTTCCAGAATTTGCGTTATTTTCAAAAATCTAACTGTCTGAGCGACAGCGAGTTTTGGATTTTTGAAAATGGTTTTAGCAAATGCTGGAGGCCTTAGTGTTTCTTTCCTCTGAAACCGCGCCGTCCCCCTCTGCTGTACTGCCGGGCGGCGTCCGTCTCTCACAATCTCTCCGTCAACCGCTCCACAAACTCAATATCCGCCCTCCCGGCCAGATACTCCTCTTCATTTAAAATAGAATACAAATAATCAACGTTAGTGTCGACTCCCTCGATGACGACTTCCCCCAGCGCACTCCTCATCCGCGCAATCGCCTCCTCACGCGTCCTCCCATGCACAATCAGCTTCGCCAGCATCGAATCATAAAACGCCGGAATCACATACCCGTCATACGCCGCCGTATCCACCCGTACTCCAAATCCCCCAGGCAGATGCATCTCCGTAATCTTCCCCGGACAAGGCCTGAAATTCTTCGCCGGATTCTCCGCATTAATCCTGCACTCAATCGCATGACCCGAAAGCCGTACCTCCCCCTGCGTCACCGACAGCGGCATCCCCGAAGCCACCCGAAGCTGCTCCTGAATCAGATCCACCCCCGTGACCCACTCCGTCACCGGATGCTCCACCTGAATCCGCGTATTCATCTCCATAAAATAAAAATTCCCGTCCGGCTCCAGCAGAAACTCAATCGTCCCCGCATTCGCATAATGCGCCGCCTTCGCCGCCCGGACCGCCGCCGAGCCCATCCGCTCCCGCAGCGTGTCATCAATCGCCACACAAGGCGACTCCTCAATCATCTTCTGATGATTCCTCTGAATTGAGCAGTCCCGCTCCCCAAGATGAATCACATTCCCGAACGAGTCCGCCATAATCTGAAACTCCACATGACGCGGATGACGAATCAGCCGCTCCACATACATCGTCCCGTCCGCAAACGAACTTTTAGCCTCCTTCTGCGCCGTCTGAAACGCACTCTGGAACTCCCCGCGCGTCTCCGCCATGCGCATACCCTTGCCGCCGCCTCCAAGCGCCGCCTTAATCATCACCGGAAAACCAATCCGGTCGGCCTCAGAAAGACCCGTCTCCCAGTCAAAAACAGGTTCCTTTGTCCCCGGAATCACCGGCACACCGGCTGCCTGCATCGTATTTCGCGCTTCAGACTTATTACCCAGCCGGTCCATCACCTCAGGCGACGGCCCAATCCACGTAATGTGGCACTCCTGGCATCTCCGCGCAAACGTGCTGTTCTCCGACAGGAATCCAAATCCCGGATGAACCGCATCCGCCCCCGTCACAAGCGCCGCACTCAAAATACGTTCCATATTTAAATAACTGTCCTTCGACGGTGCCGGCCCGATGCACACCGCCTCATCCGCGAGCTGCGCATGCAGTGCCTCCCGGTCCGCCTCCGAATAAACAGCAACCGTGAGAATTCCCATCTCACGGCATGCCCGGATAATCCGGACCGCGATCTCCCCACGGTTTGCAATCAAAACTTTTCGAATCATTGTGCTGCCCCCACCATAAAGGTCAGTTCCGCCTGCGCGACCACCTTGCCGTCAACCGAAGCAACCGCTTCCCCGACGCCCATCGGTCCCTTGTGGCGGATAATTTTCGTCTCCAGACGAAGCTTGTCTCCCGGTTTCACTTTTCCCTTAAAGCGGCACTTGTTGATGCCGCCGAAAAATGCAATTTTTCCCTTATTCTCGTCAAGAGAAAGAATCGCAACCGCACCGACCTGCGCCAGCGCCTCGATAATCAGCACGCCCGGCATCACCGGCTCCTGCGGAAAATGACCCGCAAAAAAATCCTCGCGGTACGTCACACATTTATACCCAATGCCGAATTCGCCCGGCTCAAAATCTTCTATGTAATCCACCAGCAGAAACGGATGTCTGTGTGGAATAATCTCCTGAATCTGTTTCGTTGTCAAACTGTTCATTCGCTGCTTCCTTTCTCGTCCCGGCTTTACGCTTTTACCCGGAACAGCGGTTTTCCGTAATCAACCATCTCGCCGTTTTTCACCAGAACCTCCGCAATCACGCCGTCCACTTCGCTCTCAATCTCATTCATCAGCTTCATGGCCTCCACAATCGCTACAACCTGTCCCTTTTTCACGGTGTCGCCAACCTTCACAAACGGCTCGGCATCCTCTGCCGGAGCTGTATAAAACGTTCCGACCAGCGGGGATGTCACAAAAACGCCTTCTTCTGCTTCACTGTGATCCTCAGCCGCTGTACTTTTTCCTGCCGTTTCTTTTCTCTCCGGCATGGCTGCTTCTTTCGCTGTCACGCCATTTGCTCCGCCCATCATCTCTGCCATCTGCAGACCGGCACCGGATGGAACCCCGCTCATCTGCACCTGCACCGGAGCTGCTTTTCCATGCTCCATGGCAATCTTGATCCCATCAGCCTCGTAATCAAACGCGGTCAGCGAAGAATCCGAAACTTTATCAATCAACTGTAAAATCTGATCTAATTCCATCTTATTTTCCTTTCTGCACCGGAACACGATGCCGCTTTATTCATATTTCTGAAACAGCAGCACCGCATTGTGGCCGCCAAAACCAAGGGAATTGCTCATTGCCAGTTTCACATCGGTTTCCACCGGAGCGCCGATGCAGTAATTCAGATCGCATTCCGCATCTGCTTCCTTTGTTCCAATCGTCTGATGCACGAAGCCGTCCTGAATGGATTTCGCACAGACAACAGCTTCCACACCGCCTGCCGCGCCGAGCAGATGACCGACCATCGATTTCGTCGAGTTGACCAGCACATGGTCTGCCGCATCACCGAAGGCTTTCCGGATCGCACGCGTTTCAAACAGATCGTTGTGATGTGTGGACGTTCCGTGTGCATTAATATAAGTAACTTCTTCCGGTTTTACTCCCGCTTCTTCCATCGCAAGCTCCATCGCACGTGCCGCACCACTTCCATCTTCCAATGGAGAAGTAATGTGGTACGCATCGCAGGTTGCGCCGTATCCGACTACCTCTGCATAGATCTTCGCGCCGCGCTGTTTCGCGTGCTCCAGCTCCTCAAGTACGAGAATGCCGGCGCCCTCGCCCATGACGAAACCGTTCCGGTCTTTATCAAATGGAATCGAAGCCCGCAGCGGATCTTCCGACTCGGAAAGTGCGGTCAGTGCCGAAAAGCCTGCCACGCCGACCGGCGTAATTGCGCTCTCCGCGCCGCCTGCCACGCAGATGTCCGCGTCGTTGTACTGAATTGCGCGGAAGGCATCGCCAATGCAGTGCGTTCCTGTCGCACACGCCGTCACCACGCTGGTACATTTTCCTTTCGCGCCGAGTGCAATCGCAACGTTTCCCGCCGCCATGTTCGCAATCATCACCGGAACGGTAAACGGGTTGACGCGGGACGGATTTCCGGCATCAATTTTGGCTTTCGCCTGCTCGCATGCATTCAGATCACCGACGCCGGAGCCCACCAGAACGCCGACGCGGAACGGATCTTCATTCTCCATGGAAATGCCGGCATCTGCAAACGCTTCTTTTGCTGCCGCAACGGCATACTGGGAGAAAGTTCCCATTCGTCTTGCCGCCTTGAAATCCATGCGTTCTTTTGCCACGAAGCCTTTGACCTCGCCTGCCAGATGTACTTTATATTCTGCTGTATCAAATTTCGTAATCGTTCCGATTCCGCAGGCTCCCTTGCGGACGCCGTTCCAGAATTCCTCCACGGTATTTCCAATCGGGGTTACCGCACCCAGCCCTGTGATGACTACTCTTCTCTTCATTCCAACTCTCCTTTTCTTAGATCACCATGCCGCCGTCGCAGTGAATCACCTGTCCGGTGATGTAAGCTGCCGCTTCGGATGCCAGAAATGCAGCCAGGTTTGCCACATCCTCCGGCTTTCCGAAATGGCCGAGCGGAATCTGGGATACGGATGCTTCTTTCACTTTATCCGAAAGAACCTCCGTCATATCGGTCTCAATAAAGCCCGGCGCAATCGCATTGACGCGGATGCCGCGGGATGCCAGTTCCCGTGCCGCTGTTTTCGTCAGGCCGATCACACCTGCTTTCGATGCCGCATAATTTGCCTGTCCGGCGTTTCCTGCCACGCCGACCACAGAAGCCATGTTGATGATGCAGCCGCTCTTCTGACGGATCATCGGCCGTGCCGCAAAGCGGATGCAGTTGAACGTTCCCTTGAGGTTTGTCTCAATGACACGGTCGAAGGCTTCCTCCGACATGCCCATCAGAAGGCCGTCCTTTGTGATGCCCGCGTTGTTGACCAGAATATCGATTTTCCCATACAAAGCAAGAATTTCCTTCATCCACACTTCACACGCCGCAAAATCCGATACATTGCACTGCATCACGCAGCCGTCTCCTCCTGCCGCGCGGATTCCCGCAAGCACGGTTTCGGCCGCCTCTTTTGAACCATTGTAATTGATGACAACAAAGGCTCCCTCCGCCGCCAGTTTTTCTGCAATCGCACGCCCGATTCCGCGGGATGCGCCCGTTACTACTGCTGTTTTTCCACTTAACATCTCATTCTCCTGCTGCATAATCCACTATCTATAATAAAGTTTCGCACACCTGATGCATTTCCTCATAGGTGCGGATATTGTAACCTTTTACATCCCGGTTGATTTTTCTTAAAAAGCCGGTCAGTGTTCTTCCCGGTCCGATCTCCACGAAGGTATCAACGCCGTCCGCAATCATTGCCTCGATGCTCTGCTGCCACCGCACACCGGATGCCACCTGCTGGATCAGAAGGCCGCGCGTCAGTGCAGTATCACGCACATACTGGCCGGTTACATTCGTCACATACGGAATCTTCAACTCCATAAAGCCGACGCCCTCGAGCGCTTCGGTCAGCCCCTGGGACGCAGCTTCCATCATCGGGGAATGGAACGGGCCGCTTACGTTCAGCGGAAGTACCCGCTTTGCGCCTGCTTCTTTTAACTTTTCCGAAGCCTCTGCCACTGCCGCCTCATATCCGGTGATGACAATCTGACCCGGGCAGTTGTAATTGGCAATGTAGGCGCCGGAAATCCCGCTCAAAATCTCTTCGATTTTTGCATCTTCCATGCCGAGCACCGCCGCCATCGCGCCCTCGCCTGCCGGAACGGCCTCCTCCATCAGGATGCCTCTTCTGCGGACGACCTTCATCGCATCCGCCATTTCCATACCGCCGGCGGACACAATCGCGTTGTACTCGCCAAGGCTGAGGCCCGCTGTCACATCCGGCGTAAGGCCGCACGCCCGGATGGACTGCTCCATCGCCATTCCGGTTGTCAGCAGTGCAATCTGGGTAAACTCTGTCTGATCCAGATGTTCATTTTCCTCAAAACAGAGTTTTTTCATATCAATCCCGATCAGCTCGGATGCCATATCGTAGACGGCTCTCGCTTTCGGACATGCTTCATAAAAATCCGCGCCCATGCCGACACACTGGGAACCCTGTCCCGGAAACATAAATGCTGTTTTACTCATAACCGCGCCGGTGCTCCTTTCAGAAGTTCTTCCATCTCATTCATCATCTGCTCTATGATTTCTTTGCAGCTTTTCTCGTCTTTTACCATACCTGCAATCTGACCGGACATCACGCTTCCGGTTTTGACATCGCCGTCCACAACGGCTCTTCGAAGACCGCCGAGCGTCAGTTTTTCCAGCTCTTCGAACGGAGCTCCCTCTTTTTCCAGTTCCAGATAATGGCGTGTCATCTCATTTCGGATCGCCCGCACCGGATGACCGGTTGTGCGGCCTGTCACGCGGGTATCAATATCTTTCGCCTTGATCACCAGCTGCTTGTAATTTTCATGCACAACGGCCTCTTTCGAAGCGACAAAACGTGTTCCCATCTGAACCGCCTCGGCACCCAGCATAAAGGCTGCCGCCATGCCGCGTCCGTCCGCAATTCCACCGGCCGCAATGACTGGAATTTTTACGGCATCTGCCACCTGCGGAACGAGTGCCATCGTTGTCGTCTCGCCGATATGGCCGCCGGACTCACATCCTTCTGCCACAACGGCATCTGCGCCTGCGCGCTCCATTCGTCTTGCAAGAGCCACGGAAGCGACCACCGGGATGACGCGGATACCAGCGTTTTTCCACAGTTCCATATATTTCTCCGGATTTCCTGCGCCCGTCGTAACGACTTTTACGCCTTCCTCGGCAACCACTTTTGCCACCTCATCCGCATACGGGCTCATCAGCATGATGTTGACGCCGAACGGTTTGTCCGTCAGTTTTTTTGCTTCGCGGATTTCATTCCGAACCCACTCTGCCGGTGCCGCCGATGCTCCGATGAGGCCAAGGCCGCCGGCCTCGGAAACTGCCGCTGCCAGATGATGCTCCGCCACCCAGGCCATGCCGCCCTGAATGACTGGATACTGAATCCCGAGTAATTTTGTCACTTCTGTGATCATGAATCGCTTCCTCCTGCTTCCCGATCTTTCTTAGTTTTTGTGCTGCTCCAGATACTCTGCAACATCACCGACAGTTACCATCGTTTCCAGATCCTCGGTCGGGATTTCCACGCCGCAGGTGTCCTCGAGGGACATGACCATTTCAAACAGATCCAGGGAATCTGCTCCGAGATCCTCTTTGAAGGAAGTCTCCGCTGTGATAGTATCGATGTCTGCTCCCAGTGCTTCTGCTACGGTTTCTTTTACTTTTTCTAACATGTTTTTGTCCTCACTTTTTTTCTTATTCTTCTTATTTTATATAGGCGTTTCTTACCATTCCAGGTACGCCGCGCCCCAGATCAGTCCTGCTCCGAAACCGGAGAGAACGATTCTCTGTCCTTTTTGGGCTCTGCCGGACCGGTTCCACTCATCCAGCAGAATCGGAATGCTCGCCGCACACGTATTGCCGTATGCTTCGATATTCCGCGGAAATTTTTCTTTCGGCGCCTTCAGTCGTTTTGCCACGCCGTCGATGATGCGGCTGTTTGCCTGATGAAGGATAAAGGCATCAATCTCCTCGACCGGCACCTCGGCTTCTTTCAGCACCTCGCGGATGACTTCCGGCACGCGGGATAAGGCAAACTGGAACACGGCACGGCCGTCCATCTGCAGATACGTTCCCTTTTCGCAGGTCAGCGACACGCCTTTTTCTCCATCGGAATGGATCTTTTCGCACGCTTTTGTCTCCTGCTCCTCCGCCGTCAGCACAACGGCTCCCGCGCCGTCCCCGAACAGAATGCAGGTTCCGCGGTCACTCCAGTCCACCAGGCGGCTCAGGGCATCCGCGCCGATCAGCAGCACGTTTTTTGCCTTGCCGCTCCGGATATACAGCTGGCCCAGCTCATACACCGCAAGAAATCCGGTGCAGGCGGCGCTGACATCGAGACAGGCGGCACGGAAAGCACCGATTTCATCCTGCACAAGACAGGCGGTATTCGGAAAGATGCTCTCCGACGAGGAGGTTCCGACGAGAATCAGATCCAATTCTGTCGAACAGATCCCGGCATTTTCCAGCGCTCTTCTCGCCGCCTTTACTGCCATTTGGGCAACCGTCTCCTCCCCGGCTATGTGGCGCGCACCGATTCCTGTCCGCTCCCGGATCCAGGCATCGCTCGTCTCCACCATCTTTTCCAGATCTTCATTTTTCCATATCGTCTCCGGTACATACGAACCGGTTCCCGCAATTCTGCCGTTTTTCACCTTACTGTCCTCTTGCTTATTTCATTCTCAAACATTTTTCTTTTCAAATGTTTTGATATTCAAAGTATATCATCAAAATTCATTTTGTCAACCTTTTTTTATTGCTTTTTCCATTTCCCACTTCTATAATGAAACTATGTTCGGGATTTTTTCGAAACTATTTTTTCCGGATTCTATTATTTTGAGCCCCGGCACAGGTTCTCTATCGAACACTCCGGCAGGCTCCAGAAAGGACACCAAACTTATGCAGGTTCCAATGTCATCCTATCTTGTGGAAATCAAACCACAGATTCAGGAACTGATCCGTCTGCTCGAGCGCGAATTTGATTACGTCAGCGTGCTCTGCACCGATGTCAAAGGCACGACCTACCGCGTCAGCATGCATCAGACCACCGTCGGCGATTATCACTTCTGTGAACGCGGCTTCGTTGTCCGTGCATGGCAGGACGGTTCCTACACCGAATATTCCTTCAACAACCTCACCGATGCCGCAGATCTTGCGGAGGAAATCACTTCCGCGCTGAAATCCGAATTTCAGGCATTAAAGGCACTCGGCATTGCGCAGATGGAGTCTCCTCTCGTGCAGGAAGAAGCCATCGCAAAAACGATGCAGAATGAAATCGGGATTGACCCGGAGACCGTCTCCGCAGAGGAGATTCTCTCCCACCTTCGGAAGCTCTGCGACGCCGGCGCTGCCCATGAGGGAATTCTGGAATTCCAGAGTACCGTCAGCTTTGCCCGTGTCAACAAGCTGTTCCTCTCCTCCAAAAAGGATCTGATGCAGTCCTACGCTTTCGCGGAGGGCTCCCTTTCCGCAATCGGCACAGAAAACGGAAAACAGAATATGTCGTACCGTTCCTGCTCCGGCCTGAAAGGCGTGGAAATCTTAAATGAGATGGATGCGATTGTTGAGGAAATCATCGCCGTTCTGTACGACAAGCTCCACTCCGATCCGGTCACCCCTGGCATGTACGATGTCATCACCGCGCCGGATGTCACCGGCGTGATTGCACACGAGGCATTCGGCCACGGTGTCGAGATGGATATGTTTGTCAAAGACCGCGCACTCGCCAAAGAGTATATCGGCAAGCCTGTTGCCTCCCAGCTCTCCTCCATGCACGACGGAGCAGTCGGCGCACAGCAGGTCAGCAGTTATCTTTTTGATGATGAGGGAACGCTCGGCACCGACACCACAGTCATCGACCACGGTATACTCGTTACCGGCATCAGCGATCTCGTAAGCGCACTCCGCCTTGGCACCACGCCGACCGGAAACGGAAAACGCGAGAGCTTCGAGCGCAAAGTCTACTCCCGTATGACCAACACCTACTTCACCGCAGGCACAGACAAACTCGATGATATGATCGCTTCGATTGAGCACGGCTATCTTCTCGAAAGCGTTCAGTCCGGTATGGAAGACCCGAAACACTGGGGCATCCAGTGCATGGTCGGACTCGGCCGCGAGATCAAAGACGGTAAGCTGACCGGAAAAGTCGTATCTCCTGTCACCCTGACCGGCTACGTTCCGGATCTCTTAAAGAGCATCTCCATGGTTTCCGGCAAAGAAGAGCTCTTCGGCTCCGGCATGTGCGGAAAAGGTCACAAAGAATGGGTCAAAGTCAGCGATGGCGGCCCGTATCTGAAATGTAAAGTGAGGTTAGGCTGATGAACGAATTATACGATGTATTAAAAACAAGCAAAGCCAGCGACTTTCTGATCCGCGAAGAACAGACCGAATCCCGCGAGGCATTTTTCATCGGTCAGAAGCTCGACATGAGCCGCGCGAAAAAAGTAACGCACACGTTTCTGACTGTCTTTGTCGACAGTGAGGATGGGAAATTCCGCGGAAGCGCAGAAAAAGAAATCCACCAGGGCATTTCCCGCGAAGAAATGCAGCAGGAAATTGACCAGGCGCTGTTCGCTGCACAGTTCGTGCAGAACCCATGGTACCCGATTGCAGAGCCATCGGATGCACCGGCAAATGATGGAATGCCTGATGCCTCCCGCGATCTTACCTCTGAACTCGTAAAACTGGTGCAGGCCATGCAGGAAATCAAATCGGAAGAGGATTCCCGCGTAAACTCCTATGAGATTTTTGTCAATCAGAAGCAGACACGCATCCGCAATTCCCGCGGTGTCGATGTCACATTCTCCGGCTTTGACTGTGAGATCGAGGTTGTCACAAACTCCCGCAAGGATGATCATGAGATTGAGATCTACAGGGATCTCCGCTTCTCCGACAAATCTGCCGAGAAGATCATCGCCGAAGTGCGCGGAATGTTCCACACCGGCCGCCAGCGTCTGAATGCTGTTCCGACCCGGCAGAACGAGCACGCCGATGTTCTCTTAAGCGGAGACGCCGTCGGCAGCTTCTTCCAGTATTTTGCTATGCATACCAACGCTTCTTATCAGTATATGGGCGTTGCAAAAACAAAAATCGGCGAAGCCATCACCGGCGCAGATGCCGATCCGCTGAATATCCGCCTCGTGCCGACGCTCGACGGCTCTGCCAAAAACGCGCCATACGACGAAACCGGTATGCCGGTAGCCGAGCGCGTTCTGTTTGAAAACGGCATCTGCCGCTCCTACTGGGGCAGCCTTCAGCATGCCCATTATATCGACATGAAGGATACTACTTCCATGAATAACATGGTAGTTGAAGGCGGTTCGAAAACACTCGACGAGCTGCGCAGCATTCCGCATATAGAAATCACCGATTTCAGTGCGTTTGATATGGATGCCGTAAGCGGCACCTGCGGCGGTGAGATCCGTCTCGCATATGAGAGCGACGGAACCACCTCCCATCCGACAACCAGCGGATCACTTTCCGCCCGTTATGACGATGTGCTGAAAAATCTGACTTTCTCGAAAGAGACACAGCAGCTCAACAACCGCGTGGTACCGTGTGCGGTACTGCTGCGGGATGTGACGGTGGCGGGAGAATAATTTTTCATTCTGCAGCATACGAAAAAGGAGCATCTCCAGGTTTCAAGTTCGAAACCGGAGATGCTCCTTTTTAATTTTCTGTGTTTATGTTCAGTCTTTTCTTCGTCTTCTGGATTTCTTTTTGCTTCCAAAATCCGGAACAACGACCAGGGTGTTAAGACCCAGATAAGTTTCAACATCTTCTGCCGTTTTGATATTGTCATTCAGTACAGTCTGCAGTGTCAGAATTGCCAAAACAAGAACAAAATTTCTAAACAGTAATGGGGTCTGACCCCAATGTGGTTATTTATAATCGTGTGTTTTCAGTGTTGTCGTAATCAGGTTGTGGACCGGCGTATCGTCTTCCACGACCAGTATCAATGTCTTATTCATTTAAATTCACCTCACTGAGCGGCAGCGTAAAACGAAAATGACAGCCGTGCGGAGCGCAGTCACGAAGCACCAGTTCCCCGCCATGCGCATTTACAATGGAACGGCACAGCGCCAGCCCAAGGCCAAGGCTTCTGCGGCTGTCACTCACCTTATTTTTTCCGGAATAGAACATTTCAAATACATGCTCCCTGCACTCCGCCGGAATGCCGGGTCCATTATCCTCCACCGCAATCCATACGTTTTTTTCTTCTTTTCCGGCTGTAATCCGGATCTTGGATCCTGCCTGTGTATATTTTACTGCATTGTTGATCAGGTTTACCAGTACCTGTACAATCAGCTTTGCATCCATGCGGGCGAGCAGTATGTCTTCCCCGCAATCCACCGTAATTTCATGTTCGTTTTTCCGCCGTTCTACATGGCGCAGCGCCTCACGTACTACATCCTCAACCACCTGATCGGATAACTGCAGTTTTACACTTCCATCTTCTATTTTCGTAAGCGCAAGCAGATTTTCCACCAGTTCAATCAGCCATCCGGCATCCTCATAAATATCCGAAAAAATCTGTTTCCGCATCCCTTCGTCCAGTGCGTCAAAGTTACTGATCAAAGAGTCTGCATTGCCGCGAATTGATGTCAGTGGTGTGCGCAGATCATGGGAAATCGTCCGCAGCAGATTCACCCGAAGCTGCTCATTTTTCGCCATGACTGCCGCCTCTTCTTTTTCTCTCGCACTTTGTTCCCGATCCAGTGCCATGGCGCACTCTCCCAGAATAGAAAGCAGGATACTGTTCTCAAACACATCCAGTGGCTTTTGTCCGATGAAAATGCCGATCACACCATATCTGTTCTGTGCCGCATAGATGGAAAGGTACAGATACGGTTCTTCAGAAAAACGTTCTGTCATAGCTCCCGCCCGTTTCCGGTTTTTCAGAACCCACTGCAGGATTTCCTGTTCTTTCTCATTAAAAACTTTTTCTGATTTTATTCCTGTTTCGGCGTTATAAAGAGTTCCCTGCACAATGCCGTTTTTCTTTTTTTCTACCGGCGCCACAACCAGATTTCTTCCCAGAAGCTTTATCAGCTGCGTTGCCGTAATATCAAAAATTTCCGACGCATCCTCTGCCTTTTGCAGAAGCTGGCTGGTATTAAAAAGAATCTTGGTTCGAAAGGCATCTCGTGCAGAAAGCTTTGCATTTTCTTTCAATTTTGAAGCAAGCGTACTGGTCAGGATTGAAGTGCCAAGCATGATCGCAAAAGTCACCGGATAGCCGGAACCATACGCATGCAACGAAAGCCTTGGCTCTGTCATAAAATAATTAAACAGGACAACACTTGCCACAGAGCTGACCACACTACAGGTATAACCGCTGGTCAGAATAGATGTCAGCATGACGCCAAACAGATATACCGTAATAATATTGGCATCCGTAAAACCAAGCCGAAAAAAGATTTCTCCGATTCCGGTCGCAGCAGCCAGAATCAGAACCGTAAGCATCAGTTCTTTCCAGGAAGGCAGCTCCATCCACTCCGGAAATTTTTTTCGTTTCTGATATCTCCGGTACACGTCTGAGTCTGGAATGATGTGAATTTCCAGATCAGGCACAAGATCCGTCAGACGCTCGGTCCACACCCTTCGCTGATGAAAATAGCCCTGCTTCATCATGCTCTTTCCAATGACAATCCGCGTCACCTCGGAAATTCTTGCGTATTCTGCAATCTGCAGGGCAATATCCTCACTGTGTGTCGTTACAATTTCTGCCCCGCTCTGCTCTGCCAGACGAACATGCTTCTGCAGCCTTGCCAGATCCTCCGGTGTTTTTTCTGTTTTTTCTGCTGTCTGCACATACAATGCCGTAAAGCCGGCCTGAAACGCCTGTGCCATCTGCGCCGCAGTCCGGATAATTTTTTCATTGGATGGCGAAGAGGACAGACACACCAGGATATGCTCTTTTTTTTGTTTTTCTTTTTCCAACTGTCTCACCCCGCCTCCTATTGTAGATCATAAACGAAGAGAAAGCTATAGTCAGGAAATCTTTTTTTCTCCCGTTCCCTGTTCTTGTTTTCTGTTTTCCGTGAAATTTTGTCCCGTTTCCGGTTCCTCTCTTCTGTTTTCCGTGAAAAATGTCTCTATCTGATCTACGAGCACGCCTCCAGACAAAAAACCGACCAGGGTAACGAAGAGCAGTCCTACACTTAACACAGAAATCACCTCTCTTTCAGATTCGAAAACATTTCTGGATCGCTTTATATTCACCAAGAACCAATATGGTAGCATCGCCATTCAGAACTGTCTCCGGAGACACCGCAACATCTGTTTTTCCATATTTTCTTGTTGCCAGAATATTAATACCGTATTTTTTCCGGATATCCAGCTGGCCGACATTTTTTCCAATCCAGTTCTCCGGGATTTCAACCTCAAAAATCGCATACTGACTGTCAATTTCAATATAGTCAAACACATGATCCGAGCTGTAACGAATCGCTGTCCATTTTGCCATCTGTTTTTCCGGATAAACAACCTGATCCGCTCCGTTCCGCAACAGGAATTTTTCCTGTACATCCCGTTCTGCCCGGGACACGACCCATTTTGCGCCCAGCTCCTTCAAAAGACACGCGGTTTCCAGCGAATCCTGAAAGCTGCTTCCGATCGTCACAATACAGACATCATAATTTCCCACACCAAGGGATCGCAGAAAGTCTGCATTGACACTGTCACCGATCTGTGCATTTGTCACATACGGCATCACGGCGTCGATCCGTTCCTCATTTCGGTCTACCGCCATCACCTGATGTCCAAGCTGATTCAGATGCATGGCAATATGTCTCCCAAATCTTCCTACTCCAATCAGTAAAATATTTTTCATCTCATCTCTTCCTCTCTTCTTATCCTACATTTATTTTTTCCAGCGGCATTTTTGCATGTGCGCTCTTTCTCCCCGGCATCGCAGCATAAACAAGCGTCAGACCGCCAACCCTTCCAAGAAACATCAGTGCGATCAGAATTCCTTTCGAAAGAACACCGAGCCGCGGCGTAATTCCAAGCGTCAGGCCAACCGTTCCAACAGCAGATGCTGTCTCAAACAGACACTCAGAAATCGGCAGATTTTCTGCCACACTGATCACCATTCCTCCCATTAGCACCAGAAAAAGATACATCATCAGAATCGTAGATGCATTTTTTAATACCTCCTGGCCCACCCTGCGTCCAAACATCTGTGTGTCCTCTCTCTGACGGAACGTAGCAGACGCATTAGCTGTCAGCACGGCAAATGTGGTAATTTTCATTCCGCCAGCCGTTGATCCCGGTGCTCCGCCAATCATCATCAGAACAATCATAATCGCCTGGGAAGCACCTGTCATCCCGGAAAGATCTGCCGTATTAAATCCGGCCGTTCTTGTTGTCACAGACTGAAACAATGCGCAGAGCGTCCGCTCCTTGACCGGCATTCCGGCGAAATCCCGGAAGAAAAAGAAGGCCGCCGGAACAAAAATCAGAAACAGACTTGTAAGCAGGATCACCTTGCTTTGCATGCAGTACTGACGAAAATGGTATTTTTTTGTATAGATATCATCCCAGGTCAGAAATCCGATTCCACCTGTTACAATTAGCCCCATAATCGTAAGATTAACCAGTGGATTTCCCACATAAGAAGTCAGGGACGGATACAGATGATCCGTTTTTCCAAGAAGATCAAATCCTGCATTGCAGAATGCGGATACAGAATGAAACAACGCCATCCAGATTCCTTTTCCGCCGTAATCCCGTAAAAAAACAGGCAGAAGAAACAACGCCCCCAACAGTTCAATTCCAAAGGTTCCTTTGAGGATAAAACGCGTCAGGCGCACAATTCCGCCCACCTTCGGGGCAGAAATCGCATCCTGCATCGTGCTTCGCTGCATCAGGGAAATTTTTCTCCCGGAAAGCATCGCAATCGAAACAGCGATCGTAACCACACCAAGACCGCCGATCTGAATGAGCAGCAAAATCACGCTCTGTCCAAAGACGGACCAGTAGCTTCCTGTATCCCTGACTGCCAGTCCTGTCACACAGGCGGCTGATGTTGCAGTAAACAGTGTTTCTGTAAATGGCGTTACATTTCCTTCCCGCGAAGCCACAGGAAGCATCAAAAGCAGTGCTCCTGCCAGAATTACCCCCGCAAATCCAAGAATAATAATTTCAAACGACGACCATTGTTTCCTGTATCGCAGTTTTATACTCCACATTTCTCTTTTACTCCTTCTTTTTGATTCCTCCTTATTTTAGAGACTTCCGTTTTAAAAACGTATAAATACCTTTTCCATGGCATTAAGATTGTATAAAGATTTTTCGAATTTCAAACCCAAAAACAGGAACCGCACAAAAGTTTCCCACAACAGTAATGGGGTCTGACCCCAATGTGTGTATATTCTTCTTTTATCGCAGTAACGCATTAGTTGGTTAAACTACCGATTTTTCTCCTTTTGAAAGTAGATTCTTTTGTCATAAATATCAAAAAAAGTATTTACAAATCCTTACGCATCAGTTATTATGTATATAATCTATTGAGAAGTTCGTGCAGAATTATGCAATTTTGTTTTTAACAAATACTCTGTTTCCTTTCCCAATGGCATTTTGTTGACTTTTTACGTCAAACAGAACGGATCAAAGGGTAAAATACCAAATTTTTTCGCAAAAAATCACTCAACGTAATTACAGATGAAATCGGATCCCTATCCCGAAAAAAACATCGCACCTTATTTTCGAAAGGAGATAGCAATTTTATGTTTCATTTTCTAAAAGGAAAGAACAAAGAAAATGTTCTTTACGCACCTTGCAAAGGAAAAGTAGTTCCGCTTTCCGAAGTCCCGGATCCTACCTTTTCCGAAAAAATCCTGGGGGACGGATTTGCAGTGATTCCGTCTGAGGGAAAAATTTATGCACCGACAGACGGTGAAATAGCCATGGTATTTGATACTCTTCATGCCATCACGCTCACAAGCAGCTCCGGAACCGAAATCCTGATCCACATCGGCCTGGATACGGTTACACTAAAGGGCGCACCGTTTACCGCACACGTTGCAGCCGGCGATCAGGTCAAAAAAGGAGATCTTCTGATGGATGTCGATCTGGACAAGATCACCGGGGCCGGATTGAACACAGTCACTCCGGTACTGATTTGCAATACCGATGATTACGAGAAAATCAGCTTGAAAAAAGAGGGCGAAGTTTCCTTAGACGAAGCCGTTCTCAGTATTTCCTGATCTTTTTTTGATCTTTCGTCAGATGAATCTTCATCCTCTTCTTTTATGAAATGTACGCTTGAAGTCTTTTCTCACTTGCTTTTGTGAAATGCACTCTCAATGTCTTTTCTGCACTTGCTTTTGTAAGTATATTGGATGGATTCGGTAAATTCACGTATCTAATTGGAGGTATCCAGTTATATAAATTATCTTTTAAGGAGGGAGAAATATATGAAATTTCTTTAGAAACTAGGGAAAGCCCTCATGCTTCCTGTAGCAGTACTGCCGATCTGCGGTATCCTGATGGGTATCGGATACCGGCTGTGTCCGGCAACGATGCAGGGCGGCGAGATCTCGGGCGCAGTAAACCTGATCGGTCTGTTTCTCGTAAAAGCAGGAGCAGCTCTGATCGACAACATGGCAATCCTCTTTGCAATCGGCGTTGGTGTCGGTATGTCAGAAAAGAATGACGGTACCGGCGGAATCGCAGCTCTGGCATCCTGGCTGATGATCACAACACTTCTTTCTACCGGAGTTGTTACAACTATCATCCCGTCCATCGCTGAGAGTGCTACAAAGACGCTGGCCTTTGACAAGATCGAAAACCCGTTCATCGGTATCCTGGCCGGTATCATCGGATCTGCCTGCTATAACCGTTTCAAAGACACCAAGCTTCCGGACTGGTTATCCTTCTTCAGCGGCAAACGCTGTGTAGCAATTGTTTCCGGTGTTGTTTCTATCGTTGTATCTGCTGTTCTGTTACTGGTATGGCCATTACTGTTCGGTGCTCTGGTAGCAATCGGTAAATCTATTGTCAGCCTTGATGTTGTCGGTGCCGGTATCTATGCATTCCTGAACCGTCTGCTGATCCCGACCGGATTACATCACGCTCTGAACAATGTATTCTGGTTTGACACGATCGGTCTTGGTGACTTGAAGCACTTCTGGGCTGGTGAAACATCTGCTGATGTAACCTGGAGCCTTGGTATGTACATGTCCGGATTCTTCCCATGTATGATGTTCGGTATTCCTGGTGCTGCACTTGCTATGGTAAGATGTGCAAAACCTGCAAAGAAAAAAGCTGCGATCGGTCTGGTAGCTTCTGCTGCAGTCTGCGCATTCATCTGTGGCGTTACAGAACCTTTTGAGTTCGGATTTATGTTCCTTGCTCCTGTTCTGTACGTAATCTATGCATTACTGTATGGTATCTTTACTATGATCACAGTTGCTCTCGGCTTCCGTGCAGGATTCAGCTTCTCCGCCGGTGCTATGGACCTCCTGTTCTCATCCTCACTGCCTGCAGCACAGAAAACATGGCTGATCATTCCGCTTGGAATCGCAGCATTCCTCGTATTCTACTTCGTATTCCTGTTTGCTATCAAGAAATGGGATCTGAAGACTCCTGGACGCGAAGATGACGATCTCGAAGCAGAGAAAAAAGTAGAGCTGGCAAGCGATAACTATACCGCAATCGCAGCTAAAATCCTGGAAGGCTGCGGCGGAAAAGAAAACATCACAAGCATTGATAACTGCGTTACAAGACTGAGACTGGAAGTGAAAGATATCACTGCTGTGAATGACAAAGTAATCAAATCTGCCGGCGTGGCAGGTGTGATCAAACCTGGCAAAACTTCTGTACAGGTTATCATTGGAACAAAGGTTCAGTTTGTAGCTGACGCTTTCTCCAAACTTTGTGAATAATATTTACCCAGATAGTCCAAAAGGAGCATATCGCTGATGCGGTATGCTCCTTTTAATTGCGCAAAGTTTTCCTTATTTTCTGCCCTTTCGCAGAGCAGGAACCAGGCTGTTGTTTGTCAAATGGCTGCTATCAAAACCAAAGGTCGGATTACTGGTGGTTCCGAAAACGTGTGCATATATGTGGGGAATCGCCGTGTGACCTCAGCTCTTGTTCTAAGCACCGAGCAACTTTTCGGGACAGGTACAGCACAGTACATCGTTTCGTAAATGTATTTTTTTAAAATCTTGTTATGAAAAGGAGTGTGAAAAAACGTAACTTTGTTTTTTCACACTCCCATTTTCTCTCCCAAAAAACGCCGCAGCTCTCGTCTTACTTCGCGCTGTCTGCATCTATCACAGACTGGATCTGTTTCATCAGCGTATCATAATTCTCCTGATTGTCGATTCCGCCAAGCATCGGTTCTCCCACAATATTTCCATTTCGATCGACTAAGATTGTGGTCGGAAATGCCATAATATCAGAAGCATACTTTCCTGCAGCGGAAGCAGAGTCAATGGAAAGATTGCGGTATTTCGCACCCTGACTTTCAAGAACCGCTGCTGCTTCTTTGATCGCATCCTGATTTCCGTCGAAGGTTTCTGTGTTGATGCCTACAACCTCGCCTCCCATGGATTTGATTGCATCGTTTAATTCGTTCAGCTTGGATAACTCAGCAACACAAGGCTTGCAGCCGGTAAACCAGAAATTCACGACCGTTACCGCATTTTTGGAAAACAGACTTTCGTCAACGGTGTTGCCATCATAATCCTGACCCGAGAAATCCCGGAACGGAGATGCCTCTTCGGAATCGTTTTTCGCATCGGTATCTTCCGATGCTGTATTGCCATTTTCCATTTCCGCTATCTGTTCCTCGATTTTTCGTATCGTTGCAATATCATCCGTCAGTGTATTCAGCTCGTCCTCTGAAAAAGAGTCCTTGTTGGCTTCAACCGTGTCTGCCAGATAATCCCCATAATTTCCGCTCGGATCAGCCGTGCTTTTATTCATCATGCCAAACACCTTGTTCCATACATCCGCATGATCTGAAAAAATCTGGTTCTCCTGCTGATATAAATCGTCCAGCTTTGTGCCGGAAGCCCCTGCCGTTTCGGTTCCGGATTCCGCAACAGATCCCGTAACAGCTTCTGTGCCGGATTCCGTCTGGGTTGTCTGCGTTTTCTTTGTGTCTGCAGCCTCTTTTCCGTTGCATGCGGTAAGTAATAATGCTACGCTGAGTGTAAAAACAGGGATAAAAGTTCTTTTGGTTTTCATAAATTATGGCTCCTTTTAAGATAGTATAATGTAAAAAACAAGAATTCAATATCATCCTTCGATGCTTCATGATCTGCTGCTAATCAATGGTTTCTGATCTCTGACTGTTGATCTCCGGTGTCCTTTTTCTGACACGTTTTTCCCATAAACTGATAGTGGATCGCATCCTTCGGGCAGGCCTTGATGCAGGCTCCGCATCGGATGCATTCCGGATGATTTGGGGTCCGGCACACGTCGATATCCATTTTACATGCCCTGGAACACTGATTGCATCCGACACATTTGCTGTTTTCAATCGTGATATGTAAAAAGCTTACCTTATTAAATAAGGAATAGATTGCCCCAAGAGGACAGATCCATTTGCAGAAGGGTCTGTAAAACAAGATGCTGAGCACGACAACCGTAATCAGAATACCGAATTTAAACGAAAACAGCTTGCCCAGTGCAGACCGGATTGCGGCATTTCCGATGGAAAGCGGGATCGCCCCCTCCAGAACGCCCTGCGGACAAATATATTTGCAGAAGAACGGATCTCCCATCCCGATCGAATTCGTTGCAAACATCGGCAGAAGAATCACAAAAACAGCAAGGATGATATATTTCAGATACCGCAGCGGCTTCAGTCTGGCCGTGGAGAATTTCTTTCCGGGGATTTTGTGAAGCAAATCCTGAAACCATCCAAACGGACACAAAAAACTACAGATGAATCTTCCCAGTGTCACGCCGAGTAAAATCAGGAATCCGGTTATATAGTAGGAAAACTTAAATTTGGATGATCCGACAACCGCCTGAAAGGCTCCGATGGGGCACGCTCCCGTCGCGGCAGGACAGGAATAACAGTTTAGTCCCGGTACGCATACCGTTTTCGCCTTGCCCTGATATATTTTGCCCTGAAAAAAATTTGGAATATGAGGATTGGTAAGCAGTGTGGCTGCTGCCTGTATCCACCCGCGTATTCCGGCTATTTTCTTTGATCGTAACTTCTTTTTCTTATCCAATTCCGACACACTCCAGACATAATTTAATTGCTTTCCCAAGCACAGCAGCCGCTTCCCCTCTGACGGCGCCATAGCCCATCATCGCTATGCCTGTGATAACTAGAACAATTTGAGATATTTTTCTGCATTTCAAAATGTGGTTGCTCCTTTGATTTTATTGATTGACCAGCTGACTCTGATATTATACAATAGCTGTTGTAAAATCATTGTTAAGAAATGGGCAGGTGAAAAAAATTTTGAGATTATTAATCGTGGAAGATGAGAAACAAATGTGTGACACAGTTGCCAGAAGTCTGTACGCCGCCGGGTACGAGGTAGATACCTGCTATGATGGGGCGGAGGCTCTGGAATGCATCCTGGCAGAAAATTATGATCTGATTGTCCTGGATCTCAATCTGCCCGGCATGGACGGAATGGATCTTCTAAAAGAGCTCCGGAAGGAAAACGAAGAAACGAAGGTGCTGATCTTATCTGCAAGAGGACAGATTGCAGACAAAGTAGAAGGACTCGATGCCGGGGCAAATGACTATATGGAAAAGCCGTTCCATCTGCAGGAGCTGGAAGCGCGGATCCGCAGTCTGACAAGAAGAAAATTTGTGCAGAAGGATGTCTGTCTGGAAAGTGGCGGGATCAAATTCGATACCATCAAACGAGAGGCCTATGCCAACGGAACCCTGGTTTCCCTGACAAGAAAAGAAAACGGAATTTTGGAATATCTGCTTCTCCACCTTGGCAGACCGGTAAGCCAGGAAGAATTGATCGAGCATGTCTGGGATGCCTCCGTGGACAGCTTCAGCGGATCCATCCGCGTCCATATGTCTTCGCTTCGGCGAAAGCTCAGGGCGGTACTTGGATACGATCCGATTTTGAATAAAGTAGGCGAAGGATATCAAATACGAGAGGAGTCCGACCGATGAAAAAAATATCACTGCAGTGGAGACTTACCTGTATCATTACCCTGTATATCGCGGTCATCTGTGGATGCCTGACCCTGCTTGTCTATAAAAACGGGATTTATTATATCGATTCCCTGCAGGAGACCGTAGATGCCCGGGGCGATGATGCCGGAGATCAGGACGGGGACGGTGCCACAGACGGTTCCAATCAAATCTATATCAGCATTCCGGAGGACAATTGGGATGAATTTGCCAGAGATTTCTCTGTTCAGGTGTACAACAACAAAGCAGACTACAAAAGAAACAGCCTGATCCTTTCCGCTTTATTGGCCCTTCTTGGCGGTGTCGCTACCTATTTTATCAGTGGCCATGCACTTCGGCCCATTCGTGAGTTCTCTGAAAAAATTGAGGAGGTGCAGGCACAGAATCTGGCCGATTCGCGCATTGAAGAAAACAAAGTAAAAGAGCTGAACCAGCTTCGTATTTCGTATAACAAGATGCTGGAACGTCTCGCAGATGCTTTTGAAATCCAGAGACAGTTTACAGCAAATGCAGCACACGAGCTTCGCACTCCACTGTCTGTCATGCAGGTACAGCTCGATTTATACCATTCCACCCCGCATCCGGGCAATGACGCCGACACCTTACAAACACTGAAAATGGTGACGGAGCAAAACGGCCGGCTCAGCAAAATGGTCAAGACACTGCTCGATATGAGTGAGCTTCAAACGATAGGGCGGGATGAAACCATCGCCGTTGACGCTCTTGTCGATGAAGTAATGGTAGATCTGGAACCGCTTGCCCAGGAAAAAGAGATAAAACTGATCGGAAACTGTAAAGATACCACGATGGTCGGAAGTGACATTTTGATTTACCGGATGGTATACAATCTTGTTGAGAATGCAATCAAATACAACCATTTCGGCGGACAGGTTACCGTAACCGCATACCGGAAGGGAAAAAACATCTGCCTGTCCGTAGAAGATACCGGAAGCGGAATCCCGGCTGAATTAAAAGAACGCATATTTGAACCATTCTTCCGCGTAGATAAATCCAGAAGCCGCCAGCTTGGCGGAGTAGGCCTTGGGCTGGCCCTGGTTCATGAAATCGTGCGCGTACATGACGGCAGAATAACCGTTCAGTCCAGCCCGTCCGGTGGAACGATCTTTGAGGTAGTCTTTACACAGTGACATCATCCCAAAAGCCAGTCGATGATATCATCTGTTCTGGTGTGACTCCATTTCTTCTTTTTTCTCAGTATGGCATATTATACGCAGAACATCAAAATATTTTCCCATTTCGGAAACTTTTATTTTATTCAGCCCAATATTTTCCTGTTTCAGAAGCAAAACCGCATAAGCCACAGCTACACTTCGGATTACACCTGGGTGCTGTCTGTGGTTCATGCGGTATGAGGCACAGCTTTCATGCTTCCTTCCGTTGGGCAAAAAAAAGAGCAAACCAACGCATTATCACATGTATCAATTCGCTCAAAATAATACTGATTCGGATGTGCTTCAGTCACTTTCCTCAGCGAAAAGAAGCCCCGTTTATCACACATTTGCTGTTTTCTGTTCAATCAAAAAATCACGCACATCTTCATCAAACCGTTTTGCTTGTGGACATTTTGCAACCACATCATCCCAATTTTCACAAACAGTTTCAATTAACTTTTCGTATGTCCGTTTTTCTTTTTTAGGACGATTTTTAATTTTCACTCCATGATATTGCGGTGAATGTGCAATGATGTTAACCCACGGATCAAGTAATGTTTCATAATCATCGTACTGATCACAGGCTGCCACAATCCATGTATCCGTTGCATCAAACGGAATCATATAGCTCACAGCCAGTCCATCTTCCGGAAGCAACAACGTCCCTATGAATGTTCTTAAAAAATCAGCCTCTGCATCTGGAGTATTTCCATGGTGTTCACACGGTAACGCAACCGGACATTCGTTTCTATCTCCAATTATTTTTTCACAGGTAAGCGGATGTGCTCCTTCCGGCGCATCACAAAGTGCCCTTTGACAAACACAATGGACTTCTTTCTCGCATCTTTGGACATCTCCATCCATATGGACAACCAAAAGATCAAGTACTGGTGTCAAGGAATGCATATAGGCCTTCAGCTTTCCCTGATTGTCTTCACACCATTTCCAGACACCTTTCCAACCATTTCCAAACTGTCCGATCATGTTGGGTTCTGGCTGAATCATTTGATAATTGTTTTCTTCATTGGTAATTGTATCAATGACTGCTGCAATCAGTTTAAAATCCCGTGGGCCTTCTGCAACAATTCCTATCGTTTTCATTACAGATTTGGTACGCCCCCTAACCGTCCTTCTGTCCACAATCTCGACAGAGAATAACCAGAATCCATTAACTCCTTAGTCACCTGAATTCTCTGTAAAGATGTGTGACCTGATTTTCTGCTTTTGTTTACTGCAAACAATCTTATATCATCATTCATTAAATCAAGTCCGTCCAAAACCAGAGGGTTGTGGGTTGTTACAAAAACAGTCTTATCCTGTTCCAGAATTGTTTTACAGAACAGCTTTGTCGTCTCTCTCGCAAGTCTAGGATGCATTGCATGATCAAAACTATCCACAGCAAAAATGCCCGGTGCATCAGGGTGCAATGCCAAGCAAAGAAGAAACAGAACATACAACGCTCCTTCACTGGCATCGTAAGCGGTAAAGCTTGTTTTTGAAGTCAAATATCGATCTTGGAACTCCAAAATTCTTCTCGTCGTCGGAACAGCAGCATTTACGCTTGACTTTTTAGGTGCAGTCACATCAAACCCACTTGCCCAATCGATCAGTTCCAAGACTTCATCCAGTGGAAGATTCTGCAAGTAGCTTTCACCGTCTTCATCTTGCCTCATGATTTCTTCAATTGCCTCTGCAAGTCTGCCTCCGCACAAACCGATAGGATTAACCTGATACGGATCAGGGAGCGTTCCTCTCAATGCTTGTGTGTTAGGTTGATAAATCGCATAGTTCTTAAACTTCTCAATTTCCGGTCTAACCTCAGCAAGTTCTTCATTAGGTTCGAGCATCAGTAACCCCACATACGGATCATATGTTGTTTTTGATGCACCGCTTCTTCCCCACAGTGTTTGATTATTTACAGTCAATTTTTCCGAATGATAACGCCACATGTCTCGTCTGGCTGAATCCGATTCATTTGGAACATTCAAATTGACTCCATATTGATAGTCCTTTTCATTTTGTCGCCAAGACACATCAAAATTGATGGTTGGTGCTTTTCTCCTTAAATCGGAGAATGCCGACTTATAAAGTCCCGGAACACTAAGACGAATACCTTTCCGCTGCATACTTGCGTTATCTACTCGATCTGTCATAGCAGCACAAAGCAAACCAATAGCCTCAAGGATTGTTGTTTTTCCAGAGCCATTTGCTCCAATAAAAACATTTACACGTCCCGGCTCAAACGACACCTCTTCCAATGTCTTGAAATTTTTAAAAACTAGCTTTTTAATGTTCAAAGCACTCACTTCCTTCATAAAGCCAGCTCAAGCTTAACATAAGCTTTGCCATGTTTCAAATTAAGTATACCAGTTTTCTAAAATAATTACAAACTTATTTTAGAATTTTTCTTCGTTTTGAAAATTTGTACTCGATATACAGGTTTCTTTTGTCTTTCCATAATAAAGACCCTCCTAATGATATTTATTGTATCACAGAAAAACCTTCTAAACATTATTTTACAGAAAAGTTTCATACTCTCGTAAACGATGCTAATGATGGCATAATATCAACTCCGCGAATCAAAATGGCAGGGATTCGTATACTGTTATTTTTCGTTTTTTCATCCAAACGTGCATCTTCCATCTGCCCAACAATAAATCAACTCTTTCAAAAACTCCCTGTACTGTGTCTCAATTTTCTCTTCTTTCACATCATCTCCCGTCTTTTTTCTGTACACTGCGATGTAATGAATCACTGCCTTTCCACCCTCTGAATTAATAATACGATCTATAATTTCCTGACTCTTTTCATCAATTGGACATCCAATGAATTGATCCATAAACGCTTTGATTCCTGCCCCATAATCCCATAATGGTATCTCCGGATACTTCGCCAGCATTCCAATCTGTGCATGATATTGTTCTTCTGCATTTTCAATTCCAAGCATCGGATATTCTTCCATTCCAATCATAGCCACATATCCCTTCGGATCATGGCTCCGCTCTACTTCTTTCCAGAATTCTTTAAATATTCTCTTTTTCGTCTGTGAATCTATCTGTACTCCGTGTGTGTTACTGTTATGAATGCTGAATTCCATCCTTCTTTCGTCCATACTTACAAGAGACATTCTGTGGAAAACCGGAAACAGTTCACTTATATATGTCGTAAATGGTCTCCTTAAAACAATCGTCTCTTTATTCAGCATATCTTTTGCAGCTTCAGATAATGGTCTGATTCGATAAAACAGTTTCCAGTTAAGATAGGACTCTGTGCAGAATTTACGCCATACTTTTTTCTCTTTTTCTCCAATCGGGCAGTTTTCCCCTGGTATGTCTAATACAATTTCAGGAATCCCTGAAAATCTCAGGAATATTTCCAACGGTTTTACATTTGAAAAACAATGCTCTGCTCTCCATTCCACAAACACTTTATCCAAAGCCGAATTCGGCAGGCAATATTTCCATCTAATAGAATCCGGAACTCTGTTCCTGAATTCCGGTCGCCATCGAATCAACCCGCTTATGGCGCTTTCCTCTACGCACTGATACATATCTTTTGTAAATTTCCATTGCGAGCAGAACGGAAATGCTTTTTGATAAAATTGAAAGCTTTTCTGCGTAATCAAATTTTTATATTCAAACAACGTATTTTTTTCATTATCGTCAAACTTCACTTTTTCAAACGCAACATAGGAAAATCCAATTCCTGCAATCTGCAGAAAATGCTGTAGCAGAGTTCGCATCTGCTGATCAAAATCCGGCTGTGGAAAAGATTCCCCGTGCATTCCGTTCCAATCCATTTTCCATCTTTTAATCAACTGATCTGCAAGGCAAAATATATGCTGCACCTCTTCCATCCCAGACTCTGGATCCCACAGTTTTATGCTTTTATCTAACATTTTTACAATTAAAAAATATGGCAGTGTCTTTCTGGTAAGCATTTTATGGTTCCACCGCTCTGGCATTCCCCAATATTTTTTCTTAAGTTCACAGCCCTCTGTCCATATTTCTTTCAGTGATATCTCTTTCTTCTGATAAATTCTGTTTGCCATTGCATCAATATCATTTGTGAGATTTCTAATATCATTGTTTTGATAAAATTCATCCAACATGAAAACATATATTCTTTTTGCAAATGCAGTAGCCTCTTCCACAACGCTTTCCAGTTTTCTGCGTGCTGCCAGAGATAATTTCATTCTTGCTGCGTCCACCCAATCATTTCCTGCACCATCCAGCACATCCATCTGATTCAGATATAAGCTGTCACTGCATTTGCCAGATTCCATCCTTTCTGTAAGACGAATCCCCTTATAGCAAACGTTATCTCCTCCCATGCTCTCCATTCCAAAACTTAATACGCAATTCTTCTCCCGATCCCACACCATTATCGACCGGTAGTCATCTGTAAACGCAAAATGATATCTTTCTGACTCGACAGACTGATCAATCAATTGATTTTCTTTTTCTGTTCTGCTCAGTTCATTGTACCAGGTCGACTGCGAAAAAGCTGGTATTCCATAATCCTGATCTGCATAGATGGGAACCATAGGTGTTACGCACCACGTTTCCATTATCTTTTTAATTTCCTTTTGTATTCCATCATTTACATTTTCGAGAAACAATTTTCCACCATTACTTCCGGTTACCCATTCTTTCAGTTCTTCCGTTAACAGAAACGAAAAACTAAATTCTGATCCCCTTTGCAGAGTCTGATTCGTTTTCTTGCAAAATGCATAACCACCTTTTTTCCCTGAATATAATGTCATCTCATTTGCCTTGTTCTCACTATCGGACTTAGTTCGTATCGTCAGGGAATCTGTTACTGAAAATACCGTATGCAGTCCAATTCCAAATGCCCCTGTCGGTCTCAGCCATTCCGGCATTCTTTTGATTTCATCCTGGTATTCTTTTCGTTCCGGCCAGCTTCGTCCTGTTGTCAGAATATTACGTTTAAACTCATCCATGCTGATGCCAATCCCTTTATCCCGAATCGAAAAATAAACTTTTCCCGTTTCACGACTATAGTCTGTGTGAATCATAATCGCATGTTCCTCAAAAATATTGGGATATGCTCTTTCTACATCAAACGGCGATGTTTTTTCATTAAATTGAAAGCCATACGCAGACAACGTCCTGTATAACTGCATCTTTGTTGCGTCCAGTGCATTCTGTATCAGTTCTCTCACAAAAATCAATTTATTATTCTGGTAAATGCTGATATCTTCAATCAGTTTAAATGCCTTTTCAGATGAGAAAAGAAACTTCAGATTTTTATGTGTAGATTCAGATTCCTCTCCGTCAATCAAAATCTTATACTTCAGTTCAGGAACAGAAATAAACTTTTTCTCTGGAAATAATTCCATTGAATGCATCTTTCCTGCAGTAACCTCCTGCTCCAGCCAGGATTTCCAGTTAATATGCTCTTTCACCGTATTCTGAAATATATTTTTCAGCGCAGAATCCCGTTCTGCTTTCTCCATATGTTTCAGCCAGTTCTCTTCACATTCCCTCTGAATCATATCATAACAGACATTGGCAACAACTACTATCCCATCCGAAGATATATGTAAAGTCTCTACACTCTTATGTTTGAAATAATGTGCAAGATTTTCTTCTCCGAGATTGCCGAATACTTTGATTCCAACACCATTAAAACGATTATTATCCATATCACATAAATCGCCCATACGGATCAGATATGCAACCATTCTCGGATGGAATTCTTCAACACCGAATGAATCTGCCAATGGCATTTCTTTTAAAATATCCTCAAACGACCAGTTGTGCGCCATGGATATCCGATAGATGTTATGAATAATTCTGTCTGGCAGGAATGAATCATCTATCGACAGTAATGAACCAAATTCACTTGTTCTGGCATCTGTCACATGCTTGATTCTCTGGCCATGTCTTGGGCGGAAATACTCCATCAGAATCACAGCAACAGAACGGCGTACTTCAAGAACCGAACATCCTTCTCCTTTTTCTGCCTTATCAATCTTCCGCGCAGCTCTTCCTACTTCATCTTCTCTCTTTCTGGCAGAAGTGAGAAAATCCTGAAATCCCTCCGTTTCCCATAATTGTTTCACTTCTTCGTCTGAATACAGCATTCCTGTATCATGCATATAAGCACACATTAAGATTAAAAACGTATCAATGCCCGACATTTTCTTAATCGTCTTTTGTCCAAGAATCTTTTCGATCGCTGAAATAATATTCATGGAATGAACGGCATCGTGCGTACTATAAGTGGGAAACGATGTAACGACAGAGCCGATATATCTTATAACTTTCTGCTTCTGAATATTGAATACACTTTCCAGATTTTTTACAGTTTCATCATATTCTGCTATCTTGTGCAGATGCGTTTCTAAGGTGATTCGTCTGGTTTTCATTTGTATTTTGCCCCTTTACTATCAAATATGTTTTCTCGTATAACTAAAAGATTTTCCCATATAATTTTTGCATATATTCACCTATACCGGCTTCGCCACCCGTTTCACATCGGTATCATATTCTTGATTTGTCACATCTGATCTTGTATATCTTTCCTCTTCTGTTCCATCACACAATTTTACTTCAATGTGCATTCCTAACGCTGAAGCGTATTTTTGCAGCACGACCAGTGTTGGAACCCTTTTTCTGCTCTCCAGCCGCGCCAGATTCGGTGCAAGAATTCCCGTCATATCCGCTAAGTCCTGCTGTGTCAGCCCCTGCCTGCGTCTCTCCTCTATAAGTTCTTCTATCACTTTGGACGATTTCTGCAAAGTGATCGTTTGAATCGCTTCCGCATATGCTTCCAACCGCTTCGCACGAGCTTCTTTTTCTCTTTGATAATCCTTCTTATTCATTTCAATATCGTAATCCATATATTTTTCCTCTCGCATATATTATATAGATCATATCATAAATGATAGGATTTTTAAAGTCTCCTAAAAAATTTTATATTTTCTTCAAGCATATCTTCTCTTCCCTTCTTCTGTTTTTTATTGCCTCGATCATTTTTCTTTTCCTTCACTTCTTTCGGCACATCGATCAGTCCGAAGCGATAGAACATCCCATAGATGTAAATCACACCCCGGATGTCACTCAGAGCCTTTGGTCGTTCAACTACTTCTCCTACCTTTTTGATATTCCCCAGTGCCAGCAGCACAGAACTCCACGCCAGGCTTTTACTCTTCTCTCGGCGGTCGATCCACAATTCCTTTGTATATTCGCCGCTTCTGCCTTTTCGTATTTCATAGGTAAAGGGTAAGCCGGAATAGGTTTTAAATTGCACACCACAATAAAGCAAGACCGCCTCCCACAGGTGCTCCTCTGTCGGCTCTGATCTCAGTTTTCTTATCGCTCTGTATCTCCGCTGCCGCTCTGCTCCAACACTGATTTTCTCTTTATCTGCTGTACTCGGGAAGTACACGCCTTTCTGATATGGCAGGTATGAGGTGACGGAGGCTTTGGAAAGTTGAAGAGTATTTGCGGTTGAGAGGATGGCTTCTTTATAACTCTGTGTTTCTCGATACTTCTCAAAGGTATCCTGTACCTTCTCCGCCACTTCCGATTCATACACACCGGCCGTGATAAGCAGCTTTCTTACTTTGATGGGGTTTAGAGCCAGAGCATCTGCGATGGATTGGAGGGAGCAATCCTCCTCATAAAGCGCCGCAGCAGCATCCATCTGTTCTTTCAGATTCTCCCCGGCATCATACTCAGGCTTCAACTTCTTTCGACCGCCGCCAGGCTTTCTGGCGTTATATGCTCTTTTCTCTCCCATAACTCACAGCACCAGCTCATTGAAAGCTTTTTTTTCTGCCTTACGAAATATCATTTTGTCCACCTCTTTACTCATGCAGCTCCAACGGCAGTCCATCCGGGTCATGGAAGAAGGTCATCTTCTTGCCGGTATAATCATCAACACGAATCGGCTCACATTTAATTCCCACCTCTGCCAGTTCTTTCACTGTCTGCTCCACACTCTCTACGCAAAAGGCAAGGTGACGCAAACCACATGCCTCCGGGCGGTTCACACGCTTCGGCGGGTTTTCCTCAGCAAAAATCTCCAGCTCCGTGTGTTCATTGACACGAAGATCCAGCTTCCAGTCCTTGCGCTCCGGGCGATAGTTTTCTCTGATGACAGAGAATCCCAACTTGTTCACATAGAAATCCTTTGCGGCTTCATGGTCGGATACGATGATTGCAATATGATGTATTTTAGATAAGTTCATTTTTTGTCACACTCCATTTCTTCTATCTCATTTTATTTCCGTTATAAACTATATATCAGCTCTCAAAATATACCGTGTGTGCCTCAGCTCCGGGGAGATCCTTGTGTTCCACACACGGCATTTATTTTTTTCCTACCACAAAACAATACTCTTCTACAGATGCTTTCTTACCTTCCTGATTCCGTAGTACATCAATCCGCCAATCACTCCACCAACTGTATTATAGAAGATGTCTGACAGCTGAAACGTACCCAGGCGAAGCAGTAATTGCAGCGTCTCAATACTTAGCAAAAGATAAATGCTGTCTTTCCGCTATCCCACAGTATCTTCCTCCAGCTGTTTCCTGTCTTTTCTTCGAATGTCCACATGAGCACACCGGTGAACGGCACCATCATAATGACGTTCTCGATGCCCTCTGTTGTCAGCACCTGCTCGCCATTCACTGTCTTCCAGATGCCCCATCCGTCCAACACATTGGACAGCGGATTCAACCACAAATTTCGATTCAACAGCGTTCGGAACAGGATCATCGATGTCACGAATACCAATAGAAACAATTTTCGAAAGAACACTCTTTCTTTGAACTTCTCGTACCATGTCACCAGAGCGCTCTTCCAGCCTTTGCCCGCTTCGCCCGGTTCATACGCATACAGGTAAAAAAACATAGTCATAAAAGAAAGCAGAAGCGAAAATCCAAATGGTTCATACAAAGCCGTCAAAATATTTGTGATGATTTTTCCGAGCAACTCCATGGTTCCCTGCATCATGGTTTACAGATCACAGAAGAGATCTGCCTTGTACACGCCGTTTTCCAGCATCTTTTTGAAGCTGTCCTTTACTGCTGCGACATCCTCATGGTAGGTCATACCGTACCAGGTATCATTGGTTTTCAGAACTTTCACAGACATCTTTCCCTGCTCCAGCTGCTCACCAATGAAGATCGGGATCAGAAACTCTGCCTTCAGAGGATTGCCCGGTACCTCTTTCTCAAAGAACTCCCGGAAGCCGTCTTCCAATGTGGTAAGGAAATCAGGAGTCAGACCCCACATATTCATAGAAACCAGCGAATTCACATCGACAGCCACGCCATCTGCCTCCGCTCCGTTTGCGGTCTTTACAATATTCTTGGTTTCCACAACCTCGGTCAGATTGTTCTGCTCATCCATTTTGCAGATACCACGGGTTACGCCGCCGTTATCGGACAGCGTATTTTTCAGCACAAAGCCAGCCATACAGGACTTGCCGCCATTTACCAGATACTCATGGACGGCACGGAAACCTTCCTTGCCATAGTAGTCATCGGCATTGATCACGATGAACGGTGTGCTAAGAATATTCTTTGCTGCAAGCACGGCCTGACCGGTTCCCCACGGTTTTGTACGGCCTTCCGGCAGAGTGCCCGGGATGTCGTTACTATCCTGGAACGCGTAGTCTACCGTTACCTGATGATCGGCGCAGATCGCGGCGATGCGATCACCGATCACCTCTTTGAACTCCTTCTCGATATCCTTGCGGATAATAAAAACTACATGGTTGAAACCGGCCTCGATTGCATCATGGATTGAGTAGTCCATGATGATACGATTCGAAGCATCTACCGGCTCCAACTGCTTGATTCCTGTTCCGAAACGGCTGCCGATTCCGGCGGCCATGATAAGTAATGTTGTTTTCATAATGTTCCTCTCCTCGTATTTTCTAACACTTACCGAAAGCATATTTTCTCTCTCAAATACTACTCCGAAAATCCGTTCCGAAGCTCTGCGCATCGCTTTTTCCTCACGCAATCCTATTTCGACGACGTTCCAGACCTCCGATAATTCTTATTTCACAAGAGAAGCTTTCAATAACTGTTTTTCCATTCTCTGATAATTTTTTATCACCTGTACAGAACTGTTCTTCTTCAAAAATTCATGCACTTTGTTGTATGCTTCTCCGCAATATCTCCGATATCTGTCCTTAAAATCCGACGGCAATTTTTTTAATACTGCTGGAGCTACATATTTCCTCAATAACTGAATTTGTTTTTCCTCATTGTCTTTCAGAGAAACTGCCGGTTTCATCAACAGAAGATGGGCTTTTTCAAAGTAATCTGCCACATCCACGTTTTTTTCATTTTCAATACGCAATAAATAAAGTCTTGCCTGCTGTGTATCTACCTGAAATGGAACTGTATATTCAGAATCGTGAAAGAAACTATATGCAGCTTCCAGAAAACGTTGTGCCAGATCATACTTTCCGATATTCGCACAAGCAATCGCATACTGAAGCCAAAAAAATGTATTTTCCCTATAATACTCCAACTCTTTCAGGCTATCATAATAATTCACCAAAAACTTTTCCTTTTGACCCGATTTTAAAAGGAATGTATTTACATGCGAATACGATATAATATTTTTTAAAATGTTCTCATAACGATTAATCGTTCGATATCGATTCGCGTATTCTGCCGTCAATTCCAATACTTTTATAATCACATCATTACAGTCCAATTCTTTCAGGATCAAATTCGCTGTAACAGCCGATTTAATGCGAAAATCTGTTGCTTCCTTCGAAAAATCTAAAATCTCCTGTACATTTTCATCTTGTGTAAAACGCGGATCAAACGCCGCGTTAACTCCGATAATTTTACCAATATCCTGTGCATCTATATTTAAGCTCATGATTTTTACCAGTAATGCTAAAATAAGGACTTCATAATATGACACAGAAACTGATTTTATACCTGAAACGATTGTTTCTATTTTATTCTTCATATCCGTAGAATTCACAACATCTACAAGAATACTCTGAAACTCTGAATTTCCCCATTTTCTGTCTTTTAATCTTTTCTTCTTTTCCGATCTGGAAAGATTACTCAAATTTCCCCATAAGCCATTATTTCGCAAAATATTGCTCATGACGTTTAATTCTTTTTCATTCAGTTTATTTAAGTCAATGACTTTACTCTCACCTTCCCCCACTTTTAATATTTCATTTGCTTCCCGAATCCGAGTATCATACAGAACCGTACGTGCTGTCAAAATAAACTGAACGTCTTCCAGGGAATAAAAAGCAAATTTCTCCAATACATTAATGTAATTATAATAATTTTCTATAATAACCAACTTTTTTCCTGGGCTTTCGACAATATGCTGAACGTCCGTTGGTAAGCTTTTCATATAAACTGTTTTTAAAGTAAAAATTTGATACCCTTCGTCTTCAAACAGATGCTTCAAACATTCTGCGAAAATCGTTTTTCCATTTCCCAAATTAGCATGTACATAGATAACTCTACAATTATTTTTCAAATCCTCTTTTACTTCTTTTAGTTGCTTTCGAAAAATTAAATTATCATAGATTCCTCTATCGGTATGCCATAAGCTATCTACACTCTGACCGGTCATAAAAAAATTATGAACTTCGAGAGAAGTAGCTTTCTCTATGGTATTTTTTTCCCTGGCCACCTCAAAGCATTGATAAATATGAAAATCTGTCATTTTGACAGGCATTGGATGATCACTTTTATATTTATCTAATCCTTTCGTGAATTCTTCCATTGTTATCGCATAAACCGTTCCATATCTCTTTAACTTTCGTTTCTTATCTTCTGAAATTTTACTATCTTCAATAAATACTATTTTCTCGTGCACATTCTGTGCATAAATTAATCTTTTCAGATCCAAATCATAATCTAAGGAAAGTCCCACAATAACTACACATTCAACCGTTGTCAAATCATCCGAAAAAATAGCGCCCCATGCGTTCTGGTTCAAGCTTTCAGAAGCATAGCTTCGACCTGACAAACGGAATTCCGATTGAAGTGTTCGCTCACTCAAATTTCCTATATATCCATTAATATAAACACATTGTTTTTTCTTACTTTTTTCCAACTTGACATCATCAGAAAGGGTAACCGCATAAAGCGGTTCTTCCATATCCTTGGATGCTAAAATCGGCACCTCATCATAATTGGTAGTGTAAACTCTCTGCCAGTCTTGTCCATATAATATTTCATGTTCTTTCTGTACTTTCGAGACATACAGTACCTTCTTTAACTCTGCAATTAATTCATCCGAGCTTTTTGTTTCCAAATAACTGTCTGCTGCATCCTGCAAATCATATGGATTTTCCGGGTTCACAATTCCAGCAGATTTATAAAGTCTTTCCGCTAATGCAACACCTGACGGAAATTTTTCCCCATTCATCCCCAATGCTGTCATATGAGCACCTGAACCAGTAATCAGCATTGCTCTACCAGTTATAATCGCTTGGTATATTTTTTCTAGTTCCATAGAACATCCTCCTCATTTATAAGGGCAGTGTCAAATTTGCTATCTTTTCTCAAACGTAAACGATAGAACGGTCTTACCAAAACGGCGGGGCCTTATAAAAAAATTTACCTTTCCCCATCTGTCAAGAAGCTGTTCAATTAGTCTTGTCTTATCAATATAGTAAAAACCCTGCCGGCGAATTTTCTTAAAATCTTCGATAGCAACCGGAAGTTTTAACGTCGCTGCCATTCTTCAACGCTCCTTTCCGAAGCTATACTAACAGGCAAAGGATATTATATCCCAGTGTATTTTGATTTTACCATCTGGGAACTCAAATGGCAAGTTGATCCTATCTTCTTGATAGAGTAAACTTACTGTCAGTTGGAGAGTCGCAGAAGATTCCCTGCTATGAACTTGACCAGATTGTTTTCTCATTCCGGACGGGCTTTTGCTGGTCAAGCCACGACCAGAAATCCTCCAGAACAGGTTTTTCCTTCTCGAGACGCAATTGTTTCCGCTTTTCATAATTACCGGGATACTTTTTGTTAATGGAGTCTTCCATGGCAAACAACCGATTGCAGTACTGGACTCCCTGTACTGCAGGCTGGCTGTAGCCTCATATGTGATTTCTGTCCGTCGGATCAAGAGTTCGCTTACAGCTTCCTTCAGATTCTACCTTACGATAGACACCCTTGCTGTTCAGCTATACACTTCCTTGTCGCCTAGGCGTGTTCGGGACTTTCACCCGTTAGAGCGCGCCCATGGCGCGCAAACTAAAAATACCCTGCCAGCTTTCACCAGCAGGGTTGATTAGAATTTTTACTTGTAAAGGTCTTCCAGCGTTATCAGCCGAACTTCACCTCGCTCTTGTGCCTGAAGAAGTCCATCTGTGAATCCGCCTTTCGAGAAGATATAGTAGTGATAGTTGTTGCCCTTTCCAAAAACTGAGGCATAATCCCGAATCAAATCGAGTTCATCCACACCGATTTTCTCATTCCGGTATTTGCATGAACCGATGATATAGTCTTTGCCCTCAACAGGAGTTCCGACGATATCAATCTGTATCTGCTTTTTCTTCTTCGGGTCTGTCCCCCACCACTGGCCGATTTCACTCAGCTCAATAGGAAGGCTATCCGAATAATAGAGCAGGTAATCCTGACACATCTTCTCATAAATTAGACCCATGTAATCAGGAAGATACTGCTTTACAGCGTGTGGATAGGTCTTTGCAATTCTGCCAGAGTCAATGGCACTCATATTGATTGGCACAAACCGATACCAGAAACGGAAGAAGTTATCAGCCAGCAGATAGATGGTTTTCTTACCCGGTTTTTCTGTAATCGGTGTTTCTTTCTTCGCAATGCCAAGGTCGATCAGCGTTTTCAGGTACTTCGATACGACCGAGTTTTCCTCGCCGACCTTCATCTTGATATCGTTCATTCGGGAAGCACCTTCTGCAATCGCTTTAATGATTGCATTATAAATGGCCGGCTCCCGGAGTTCCTGCTTCAGTAAGTTCCCCGGTTCCTCATACAGATAGCTGGAGCGGTCAAAGAAATTATCCAACAGAGCTTCATCCACACTATCTCGCACATCCAACTTATTGATATAGTGGGGAACTCCTCCCGTGATCCCATAAATCAGGGAATTGTCTTCTGCAGACAGATTTGGGTGGAACACAGCGGTTTCTTTATAGTCTAGCGGCTCAATCTTAAACTGGCCAGTACGTCTGCCATACAACGGACTTTCCTTTCCAAGCACCTGACTCTCCATGAAGCTCATAGAGGAGCCGCAAAGAATCAGGTACATCTTGGACTCTGTCCATTTGTGGTCGATGATGTGCTGCAGCATCGCTGAAATAGCTGGTTTTGCTTTTGCAAGATAAGGATACTCATCAATGACAAAGACAATCCTCTTTTCCTTTGAAAGTGCTGTCAACTCATCCAAAGCTGCATCATAGGACCTGAACTCCGGTGCAGACTCCATATCCGGCCGCTCAAAACTCATAATCGACTTTGAGAGAGCTTCCAGATTTTCCTTTCCTGTCGTGTTCAATGCAGAAAAGAAAATGGTAGGCTTATCTTTGCAGAACTCGTTGATCAGTGCCGTTTTACCAACACGCCGTCTGCCGTAGATGACAATGCACTCAAACTTATCACCTGCATACCGTTTATTCAGTTTCCGCAGCTCATCCTCACGGCAATAGAATTGACTCATCTGCTCACCTCCAATAATTATACTCGTGAGTTAGTAACTCGTAAGTTACTTCTTTACGAGTATAATAAATCAGATAGTCTGCAAAGTCAAGTAAAATAACGATAAGTACATATGTTGCCTTCCATCCTGACCACGATGTCGGCCCTCTGGTTCTTTTGGGATTTCGGCGCTCACTAGCTATCCCTGTTACCTTGCTGTCTACGCTTAGCCTGCAGCGTTGCCGCGGCAGACTCAACACTCGCTTCAAATGCTGTGGTTAGCAGCTTATTTGATGGGGCTTCCACCCACCGGACTATATACCCTTTGCTGGACGCACGGGCAGACCCCAATGTGGCAAACGTACTGCTCCACTGCTTTCAAATACGCCCGCTTCATTCATAGTGATGATACACATCATCATCTGTCGTATAGAAATCACGACCGTCTGTAGTATAGACAACATCACCGTTTTCCAGATAAAAAACATCAGAACCGCGGCCGGTGATACGAACGCTTTTGCCATCACTGTCACTCAGATATTCCGGCTCCGAGGAAGATGTACTGGAAAGTTCATCGAAGAGTGCACCAAAGCTAAGTGGATCTGTTTCTTTCTCCTCTTCATACGAGGGAATGGGTGTGAGCAAAGCGTCAAAAATCTCCACAATATCTTCGCGCAAAGAACCAGAGTCTTGAGGTTCTTCGAATTTATCAATCCCAAGCCAAAGACGAACTACAATCCAGATCAGGCAAAAAACACCGACACCGATGATAAAAATTCCACCGCGTGTGCTGAGCATAAAAGCATTGGCTGCGCTGTCGCCGGCGGAACTCGTATTCAGAATCGTAGCAAGCCATTCTGGCTGAAATCCGAAATGAAAATAAGCCACCGTCAGACCGCCCCAGATGAAAAAGAAAAATGGTATGAATATGTACATTATAATCGCCTCCTGTCTCATATTTTTTTCATATTTTTAATGAAGCGCAAAACGATCAAACTTTCCATCTGACACTGCTAAATCAATGTCACTCGTACGCTTAAAATCACCTCTTGCCTTGATCCGAAGAGAAGAATTTTTTTACATCATATTTTTTTGCAAAATCAGTAATTTCCTTTATCACCTGTCGGCGTATCCCTGTATTTTCTATTCCACCGGATTCATCGTACAATGCCAACTCATTTCCTGTTTTAATCCCATTATAGCATCATAGTATATAGTTGTCATGTAGTTAAAAACTACATCCTTTCTTCCCCTTTTTTAGTAATCTTTAATGGGGTCTGACCCCAATGTGTATTCCTCCGCCGCTTTCAACTGATTTCGCCGCTCTGACATACCTGAAAATTAAAGCAAAATTGTTACTGTTCCTTTATATGAACTCCGCACTAATTTTTGTACTTCGTTTAATTGCATTACTTTCATCCGCTCTAATTCGCATTCGTCAATAGTATCAGGGGTAAAAATCCTGATTTTTACATTTCCAGTGTCCGTATTGTTCTTAATTGTGATATCATATAATTTTATTTTTTTACAAACGATTTTTCTTTCATAATTTCTCCGAAAATAATTTTATACAAGGATGATTTATTTGCTGACTTGTGATATACTTAAAGTAATGTGTGGACTGGGGAATTTAGTATAATGTACGTTTGTATTCTAATAAAGTATGAAATATAAAGAGAAGATCTGTATGCGTTAATAACGCACGCAGGGTTTGATATAGGGGATAGGGATTACCCCATATCTAATAGAGAAACTACCGGTAAAGGCATGGAAATGTCTTACATTGCCACTAATAATCCACGCATATTTGTGCTGAAGTTTAAGATATAGTGTTTTTAGGTGAAGCTGATCACGCATGCCAAATTAGCATAAAAAAGTAAGAATTCTAATTATTTTTATGGATTTTAACACAAATGATCTGTCTTGGTAAAATACAGACTATTAATTAAACCAAAAGAAAGGGTGAAGATATGGCAGAGCTTCAATATAAATTGATGACATCTGCGGTTAATAACTTTGATTGTGGGAATTCTGCGATTAATGAGTATGTTGAAAATTCCTATTTTGCCACACTGCTGCAACAGTGTTATGCATATGAAATTGAATATAAGTCACTCGTAGTGGGATACTATATGATAACCTTTCGGGATGTCGCTTTTTATGATTGTATTTCAGAAATATCTGATTATCAAATTGATGATTTTGGAGAATTTCTTCCCAGTTTGTATATAAATTATCTGGCAATAGGAACAAAATATCAAAAGAATAAAATTGGGACAAAAACATTAGAAAAAATTATTAATGAAGCACGGCAATGGACTGATTTTTTACCAATTCGTTTTATTACCCTGAATGCAGTACCTGAAAAAGTGGACTGGTACAAAAAAATTGGATTTAAAGAGATGGGCAAGAATATTGATGCGGTAAATACATACATGTATATTGACCTTATTAAGGACAGTCAGTATGTGAAAAATTATTTTGAACAACAGACCGCTGACTTATTAGGATATTGAAAGGAGAATATTATGCGCAATACTGTTATGACAGGTCCCATTATTTTATCTAAGGAAGATTCTTCACGACTTCGACAGAATATTCTTCATCCGACCGTTGAGTATCTTCAAGAACAAGAGCGTTATTTTGAAGAAATAGCTTCCAGTATGATTATCCACAAAGAAGGTTCTAATACAAGAGTAGAATTTAAAGATCTGGATCTTTCTAATCTTGATTTAATGATTGAAAAAGAAAAGAATGCGGCACCAGTACAAGTTCTAATGCGAGCATCCGCCTATATTTCACTTACATCAAAGGCTTCTTTTATAAATATGCACAAAGCTATTTTAAATAAAGCTGTTTATGTGCATGAAATGATAGACATTTCTGAAACCGGTTATTCATATAAAAAAGCACAAAAAGACACAGAGCTTCCGGAAAATAATTTAACGGAAGCAGCTTAGTAAGAAAGGAGAATGTATGGTTAGTTCATTTCAGTTTAGCAATCCTTCCCTTTTAAAACTCTCTTTTGCATTAAATAATGGATTCGAAACAGAAGATGCTTCCCAAATAAATATATCTCTGGAATCACATGTGGAAACACAACCTGGACCGGAAGAAAATTCAGCCGTGGTTGTTTTGAATCTTCTGATCGGAAAAAAAGACGACTCCTCTCCATTTTTTATTGAGGCTGAAGAAGCTGCATTGTTTCGGTGGAATCCAGAGAAGGTTGATGCAGAACATAGTGAGAAATTATTAAAACAAAATGCACCGGCATTATTGTTATCCTATTTGCGCCCAACAATTTCCTTAATTACATCTGCATCACCTTATGCTGCTTATGATATCCCTTTTATGAACTTTACAGAATAGTTAATAGGTGCGGGAAATTTTTGAATTTGCCATTCTGCTTATTTCGAAAATTTTTCGCACCTGTTTCCTGATTATGTTATTATTCTACTGTAACACTCTTTGCCAAATTCCTCGGCTTATCCACATCCAGTCCTTTCGCCACAGAAACATAATATCCCATCAACTGCAACGGAATCACTGCCAGACTTCCAACGAAATGTTCATCCACCTTTGGTACATACAACGTAAGCGCTTAATTGGTTCTTTCCACACTTGGTTGAAATTGATGTGTTAAAGTTATATAATATATTCAA
>ERZ1027044.36-NODE-36-length-73630-cov-13.972599_pt1 | contig 73630 bp, 53 predicted proteins | sample MGYA00519433_ERZ1027044 | MGnify/ENA primary metagenome ERZ1027044 (study PRJEB26926, sample SAMN06164589) | human gut metagenome | biome: ENVO:00009003; feature: ENVO:2100002; material: ENVO:00002003 | host: Homo sapiens | place: USA | collected 2012 ... | reverse complement strand
ACCTGTAACCGGCTGATCCGTAGTCAGCTACTCTATTCAGTTGAGCTACGCGGCCTTATCTTTTTCTTAACGGGTGCAAAGGTATGGGTTATTTTTGAATTATCCAAATATCTTGGCGTTTTTTTCTGAAAAAATCAGTTCATGAACCGTTTTCCGAAGACTTGCCATCCTAATGTCAACCCGAAATTCCAGTTCTTTTTAGGTGAACTATAGTGGTTTACATAAGCGCTTATTGCCCCAAAGGGGAGTTTGACGACCAATGCTATTTCACCTAAATATTCTACTCCTCCTTCAAATAACTCCCCGTAATAAGCCTGATGGCTTTCGTCTTGCTTGATTGGGAAGATAGGAGCAAATCCATATATTCCAGCCCGGATGTGGAATACAGGGTGTAGCTGGTATACGGGGCAGAGACCGATTCCGATAAACTGATTGGCGCGGAATGCCTCATTATAGGTAATCTTGCTATGAGCGGTAGGGGTAAATCCTTTGGCCTGCATCATAGATGCCCGGTAATTGCGGCTGAAATTTCTTGACGAATAGTAAGCCTCTATATAGGTGCCCAGCGTAAAGTTATGGCGAAAGTTATAGTATCGTTCCAGTTCATAAGAGAGTTGTAGCCACGATTGAATATATTTATATCCGTCAGGGTAGGCTGCATCTTCTCCTATTCCGGGGTAATATCGTTCGGTTCCGCTATATATGTGGGCAGCCAGCCGTTCCCTTCGGCCCGATGTGGCAAACTGGCGGCTGTTGAGTGTATTTCCGTCGAGTGCTACCGATCCACCGAAGATGGTATATTTACTTACGTCACGCTTGGCGGTAGAGAAGTCAATGATGTTCGTCTGGAAATACTGGTCTTCCAGTCTGCCTATACCTATGCCGAATTCTGCTTTCTGGCGGCTTAAGAAAGGCATGGACACAAACAGCTTTACATATTCTTCTTTTTGCTTATTAAAAATGGGAGAGCCCCCCTTGGTCAGAAATTTTTCCTGCTTCTGATAGTCGAAAGTGGAAAGTGAAGCCACCAGACGGTAGGAGGTGGGTATTCGGGTGGGAAGGTCTATCCGGCCAGATACCTGAAGGTTATTGTAAATCTGCCCCAGCTGTCCGTCTATAGAAACTTCCTTTGCATAATTGTTCAAGTTATGATAGGTAGCACCTACGTATACTTGGTTAGAGCCGTTCGACCCGATATTTCCTCCTACCCGCAAGGCGAGTTCATCTTCAACCTTGACCTTCAGAGACAGCTTAAAGAGACTGTCTGCAGGATTATAGACGGCATGAGGAATGATTTCTGAAATCATATTATCTGACATCAGCCGGAAATATCCCCGTTTTAATTTCTCTAAGTCAAAGCTTCCGTCTTCATTCGTATGAAATTCTTTCTTTATATATTTTTTCTGTTGGTCATTGGCGCCTTCTATTTCAATGTCGTGAAAATGTAATTGAGGCATTTTCTTTTTGAATGTCATCCGCTTCATTTCCAGTTGTCTGTAATTAGTCCTTCTGGAAATACGTTGCTTGATAGAGTCCATCAGTTGGATTGTCTTGTTATAGCCAATGTCATGCAGTTCGTCAAACCTGTTGAAATCCATCAGGCTGATGTCGTCGTATTTGAACGTCATCAAGATGCCCAGAGAGTCGGGGAGGTCATAATTGGTTTTCTGCATAATCATGCTTTCCAATTGCCCTATCAAGTCTCCTTCCTGCGGTTTTCCGGGATTCGAGCTTACCACACTTCCTATGATAATGTCGGGATGGAAATCTTCCATCATGACATCAACCGGGAAGTTATTGTAAATGCCCCCGTCGTAAGCTAAGATAGAATCGATTTCGATAGGCTTGAACATGGCGGGAAAGCTCATGGAAGCCCGTACGGCATCACCCAAGTCTCCTTTCCGGAAAATGATAGGACGCTTATTGTATACATCCGAAGCTACACAGCGGAAGGGGATGAAAAGCCGGTTGAAGTCATTGCCGCATGAAGCGGTTGCCTGCCCGAACAATTCAACGAATACGAGGTTCATCTGGAGAGGGTCGACCACGCTCGACGGAAGGAACTGTGTCTTTACTTTCCGCAGAGGATTTTTCATGGAAACACGTATGTTTATAAATTCGGGGGTGGGTGGATTTTTTTTGAAATAGTAGATATACTTTTCTTGTATATCTCCGGTATACCACCGCTTGAAGTCATCCGATTTGATTACTTTTTCCATATCGTCGGGAGAGTATCCCATAGCATAGAGCGACCCGACAATTGCTCCCATTGAGGTTCCTGCAACATAATCTATCGGGATATTGTTTTCTTCCAAGGCGCGTATGATTCCTATGTGGGTCAGTCCCTTGGCTCCGCCGCCGCTTAAAACCAGACCTACTTTCTGTGCATGTACAGGCAGGAGGCTTAAAAGAAAGAATAGAATAAAATATATTGTTTTCATCATGAGAGAAATATCCTGTTAAATAGTGAAACAAAGATACATTAAAAAACGAATTGCCGGATAGAAAATGCTTTTTATTTTCTACCCGGCAATTTCCTTGTATGCCATTTGCCTCTAAGGCGGTGCAGGCAAGCCCGTAAGTTACAATTCAGCTAATTGTCATTTGTCACAATTGTAACGTAACGCATGATGGCTGACAGGTCAACCTGAAAAGCCAAGAGCTCAGCTTGAGTATAGACAGGCTCTTAGATAAGGTCAATGCTGCGCTTGATGAAGTTGGTAAGCGATTCGCCTTTCAGCATGTTGTTTTGCAGAAGAGCTAAATCAATGAGTTGATGTACCACTTTGTTGCCAGCAGCATATTCCTTTAAGATGTCTTCTTTTTCTTTTTTCTGCTCATCCATCTGTTTTTCCACATCAGCCAGTTCGTCTTTTTCGGCGGTGGTTAACTCTTCTTCCTTTTTGCCTTCCTGTGCTTTCTGGAGTTCATTCCGGCGAAGCGTCAGCATGGCTATCTGTGATTCCACCGGAACCAGTTTTTCGGCACACGCGCTTTCGGCATCATTTAATACCTGTTTGATTAACTTGTGATCGCTGTTCAGGACAAAGTTAAACATATCGGGCATTTCTCCGTAGAAACTCATTCCCGGCTGGATATTGGCCATTTCCTTCATGCGTCGCATGTATTCGGCTTGAGTAATGATAACCGGAGCGGCTGTTTCGCCTATGGCTTTTGCTTCTATATGAAAATCGGTTTTAGGAACGTTTGGCAGCTGGCTCTTGAAAATATCTGCCAGAACCTGACGCTTGTCTTCGGCCAGTTCTTCATGGCTTGCTTCTTCTTTCACAATAAGCCGGTCAATGATGTCGCTGTCTACTCGTGTGAAATGGCTCTTTTCCAGTTTCTGCTCCAGCATATTGATCAAAGGCACATCCAGCTGACCGTCCATGAGCAATACGTTATATCCCTTGTTTTTGGCGGCATCAATATAAGCATATTGTTCATCCAGATTATTGGCGTACAGATAAATCAGTTTGCCGTCTTTATCGGTCTGGTTATCTTTTATCAGAGTCTGGTATTCCTCAAATGTATAATATTTGTTGTCGGTATCTTTCAGCAATGAGAATTTGTTTGCTTTTTCATAAAAATCTTCTTGGGTAAGCATACCGTAATTGATGAAGATTTTCAAGTCATCCCATTTGGTTTCAAATTCCTTGCGGTCGTTTTTAAAGATAGACTGCAGGCGGTCGGCCACTTTCTTGGTAATGTAAGTAGAGATTTTCTTTACATTTGAGTCGCTTTGCAGATAAGAACGTGAAACGTTCAGAGGGATATCAGGTGAATCGATTACGCCGTGCAACAGGGTCAGGAAGTCTGGTACGATGCCTTCTACCGAATCGGTTACATAAACCTGATTGCAATAGAGTTGTATCTTGTTTTTCTGCAAATCAATGTTGCTCTTTATTTTGGGGAAATACAACACCCCGGTCAGATTAAACGGATAATCTACGTTCAGATGAATCCAGAATAGAGGTTCGTCTGACATCGGATAGAGCTCGCGATAGAAATTCTTGTAATCTTCTTCTTTTAATTCACTTGGTTTTTTGGTCCAGATGGGGCAGCTGTTGTTGATGATGTTATACTCATCCGTTTCCACTTGTTTACCGTCTTTCCACTCTTTCTTTTTTCCGAAAGCCACTGGCACCGGAAGGAAGCGGCAATATTTGTTCAGTAGAGTCTGGATGCGAGATTCTTCAAGAAATTCTTTGCAATCATCATCAACGTGAAGTATGATGTCTGTACCTCTCGTTTCCTTGGTTGTTTCCTCAAGGGTAAACTCAGGGCTTCCGTCACAAGTCCACTTTACTGCCTGTGCGTTTTCTTTATAAGAACGGGTAATGATTTCTACCTTTTTAGCCACCATGAAGGCTGAGTAAAATCCCAGTCCGAAATGTCCGATAATGGCATTGGCATCATCTTTGTATTTTTCAAGAAAGTCGTTTGCTCCTGAAAAGGCTATCTGATTAATGTATTTGTCAATTTCTTCAGCGGTAAGTCCTAAGCCGCGGTCAGAGATAATGATCTTGTCATTGTCTACCTTAACCTGAATGGTCAAGTCGCCCAGTTCGCCTTTAAATTCACCCTTCGATGACAAGGTTTTGAGCTTTTGGGTAGCATCTACTGCGTTTGACACCAATTCGCGGAGGAAAATCTCATGGTCACTGTATAAGAATTTTTTTATGATGGGGAAGATGTTTTCTGTAGTAACCCCAATATTACCTTTCTGCATATTGCTTGTTTTTTTAATGTTCAACTTTTTACACTGTACTAAGCAAAAAAAATGCCAGACGGAATCCGTCTGACATTTTGTCTGATTATGACGTGAAGATTTCAAAAAAAATCAGAAACCTTAAAGGCTTATGAGTTCAAACTTATAAGCAATCCGTCGTTTGAGGCATTCATGCCCACACAAAGCGTATCTCCTTCTTGAGGGTTTTCATTGAGAATAAATTCGGCCAGTCCGTCTTCCAGATAATTCTGAATGGCACGTTTTAACGGACGTGCTCCGAACTGGACATCGTACCCTTTTGAAGCCACAAAGTTTTTTGCATTTTCATCTATGAGCAAATGATACCCCATGCCTTCCAGGCGTTTGTATAGTCCTTTAAGCTCGATGTCGATAATTTGCTTTAAAGCATTGACTTCCAGCTGGTCGAAGGTGATAATTTCATCTATTCGGTTAATGAATTCAGGCGCAAAGGTCTTATGAAGCGCCTTCGTGATTACACTCTGAGAATATTCCTTGTCGGCCATATGTCTTTGGGCGGCAAAACCGATTCCTGCTCCGAATTCCTTCAGCTGCTTTGTTCCGACATTAGATGTCATGATGATAACGGTATTTTTAAAATCCACCGTACGGCCATAACTGTCTGTCAAGCGTCCCTCGTCCATCACCTGAAGCAAGAGATTGAAAACATCGGGATGCGCTTTTTCTATCTCGTCCAGCAATACGATGGAGTAGGGTTTACGACGTACTTTTTCAGTCAATAAGCCTCCTTCTTCATAGCCTACATATCCCGGAGGGGCCCCTACAAGGCGTGATACGGTGAATTTTTCCATATATTCACTCATGTCAATCCGGATTAAGGCATCAGCAGAGCCGAACATTTCTTTGGCTAATTCTTTAGCCAGATGCGTTTTTCCCACTCCGGTAGGTCCCAAGAATAGAAATGTACCGATGGGCTTGTTCGGGTCTTTCAATCCGATTCGGCTGCGCTGAATTGCCTTTACCAGCGTGTTTACGGCTTTATCTTGCGCTATAACCTTGGCCAGCAGTTCGGCTTTCATGTTCTTGAGCTTGGCGTTTTCTGTTTGTTCCATACGCTGTACGGGCACTCCAGACATCATAGAAATCACTCTGGATATTTGGTCGGCATCAACGGTTTCTTTATTCTCTCTCAGTTTGTTTTCCCATTCCTGTCGCATCAGTTCCAGTTGATTTTCATACTGGCGCTCACGGTCGCGGAAGCTGGCGGCCAGCTCAAAATTCTGGAGGCGTACCGCTTCGTTTTTGTGCATACGCATGTCATCAATCTGTTTTTCCTGATCTTCTATTTCTTTGGGAACAGAAACATGGGTCAGATGTACGCGCGAACCCGCTTCATCGAGTGCATCAATTGCCTTGTCCGGGAAATTCCGGTCGGTGATATAGCGGTCTGCCAATTTGACACACGCTTCGAGCGCTTCATCGGTATAAGAAACGTTATGATGCTCTTCGTATTTATCTTTTATATTTTTTAATATCTGGAGCGTTTCTTCCTTTGTGGTAGGTTCTACTAATATCTTCTGGAAGCGGCGTTCCAGAGCGCCGTCTTTTTCAATGTTCTGGCGGTATTCGTCAATCGTTGTTGCGCCGATGCATTGAATTTCCCCTCGTGCTAAGGCGGGTTTCAGCATGTTTGCGGCATCCATAGACCCTGCAGCCGAACCGGCTCCCACGATGGTATGTATTTCATCGATAAACAAGATGACATTGGGATTTTTTTTCAGTTCATTCAAGATAGAGCGGATACGTTCTTCGAATTGTCCGCGGTATTTGGTACCTGCAACGACGGAAGTCAGGTCCAAGGCAATGACGCGCTTTCCGAAGAGAATGCGTGAAACTTTTTTTTCTGTGATGCGCAACGCAAGCCCTTCAACAATAGCCGATTTTCCTACTCCCGGCTCGCCAATCAGGATGGGATTGTTCTTTTTGCGTCGGCTCAAGATTTGTGCCAGGCGTTCTATTTCCTTTTCCCGTCCCACCACAGGGTCGAGCTTCCCTTCTTCGGCTGCCTTGGTTATGTCTGTGCCAAAAGCGTCGAGCGCCGGAGTGTCGTTATTGGGTTTGGCTGTATGTACCGTCTGCTGGGGCGCAGAGCCTGATGAACTTTTGTCAGGTTCTTTATAGCCATGCTGGCGGATGCCTTCATCTTCTTCCTCATCCTCTTCTCCAAAGTCAATGCCGTTTTGAGGCCTTGTTTGGGGGGTGAGCCGGTCAATCAGCTTCTGGTAAGTAACCTCATGTTTGCCTAAGATTTCGGCAGCTATAGTCTGGTTGTCTCTCATAATTGCAAGTAAAATATGTTCAGTATCTGTAGCTTCAGCCTTTAGCAGGCGAGCTTCCAGTATACTCATTTTAAGTATTTTAGATGATTTTTCGTTTAATGCAACATCTTCCTGTGACGCAGCGTTGCCTGCTGTCTTCTTGCGTATTTCGGCTTCAATGTCAAGCTTGAGCTCTTTCAGGTTAACGTACAGCGACAAAAGAAGTTCAATGGCTTTTCCTTCGCCTTCGCGGAGAATGCCCAGCAGCAGGTGTTCAGGGCCGATGTAGTCATTTTCCAGTCTGCCTGCTTCTTCTTTGCTGTATGTAATGATGTCGGATACTCTTTTTGTAAATTGATTGTTCATAAAGTAAAATTCTCTTCCAGTTGCGTTTCCGGGTTGCAAATATAGCGAAAGGCGAGGGCAGTACCAAAGCAAAAGTTTGCTTTAAGTGGAGGTATTGCCGAGCCGCATCTTCTATTGTGCAAATATAGCGAAATTATAAATATCTTTTTCAGTCGTAGCAAAAAGTATGCCACATTTTTACACTTCGTCTGCTCCTGCTACTTCCGAAGTCTGTCTGGCTATTTCTTATGCAGATAAAAGGGCTGCGATGTTATGCCGGCAAAAAAAGGAAGAAAGGCGTGACGTGACAATTGTGACAAATAACAATAACCTCTTTTTGCGTGCGTAAAAAAATTATATTATATATATATAAATATATATATATATATAATATAAAATTAAGAGCGCACAGAAATAAGCTAATTGTCATTTGTCACAATTGTCACGTCACGCTTCATGTCCGGCTTGAGGAGAGAGAAGCAGATGGAGTGCTTGATGGCGAAGAACCCCCTTTCCGGGTGTGGAAAAGTCTGTTTTCGCTCCAGGGAAAGGCTCTTTTGAAAAAAAAGTCTGCAATGTTAACAGATTTTCACACCATAGCCCCTTTTCCTTTTTGGGTATCCCGCAAAAGGATTGTATCTTTGTGATGCAGAAACATGCCCGATACTTTTTTTGGTTGAAAAGTTTCGTATGTCGGGCAAAAGTACTACCTTAGCATGGTTTTTTACAAACCACTTTTAGAAGAACTAAATTAATAATTTGTTTAAATGCAAGAACAAGACAGAATTATAAAAATTAACATCGAAGAGGAAATGAAGTCGTCGTACATCGATTACTCCATGTCAGTAATCGTGGCACGCGCCCTTCCCGATGTGAGAGATGGTTTTAAACCGGTTCACCGCCGTATCCTTTACGGTATGATGGAGCTGGGTAACACGTCAGATAAACCCTATAAAAAATCGGCAAGAACCGTAGGTGATGTGTTGGGTAAGTATCACCCGCATGGCGACAGCTCGGTTTACGGTGCGCTGGTACGTATGGCGCAAGACTGGGCGATGCGCTATCCGCTGGTCGACGGTCAGGGTAACTTCGGGTCAATTGACGGCGACAGCCCTGCTGCCATGCGTTATACCGAAGCCCGCCTGAAGAAAATCGGCGAGGATATGATGCAGGACCTGTACAAGGAAACCGTAGACTTCAAGCCGAACTTCGACGACAGCCTTCAGGAACCTTCCGTAATGCCTACACGCATACCGAACCTGCTGGTGAACGGTGCTTCGGGTATTGCCGTGGGTATGGCTACCAATATGCCGACTCACAACTTGGGTGAAGTGATAGATGCTTGTGTGGCTTATATCGACAATAATGACATTGATGTGGAGGGGCTGATGCAATATGTAAAGGCTCCCGACTTCCCGACAGGAGGCTATATCTACGGAATCAGCGGGGTACGCGATGCGTATGAAACCGGACGCGGACGCGTGGTGATGCGTGCCAAGACGGAAATTGAAACTCATACTACGCACGATAAAATCATCGTAAACGAAATCCCTTATAACGTAAACAAGCGTGAGCTGATTGAAAATATCGCTTCGCTGGTAAATGAGAAGAAAATTGAAGGCATTTCGTATGTAAACGATGAGTCGGACCGCGAGGGAATGCGTATCGTCATCGATGTGAAACGTGATGCGAATGCCAGCGTGGTGCTGAACAAACTGTTTAAGATGACTGCCTTGCAGACTTCTTTCGGCGTGAATAACATTGCTTTGGTGCACGGACGTCCGCAGCTGCTGAACCTCAAGGACCTGATTCGCTATTTTGTGGAACATCGCCATGAGGTGGTTATCCGCCGTACCCGCTTTGATTTGCGTAAGGCGAAAGAACGTGCACACATCTTGGAGGGACTGATTATTGCATCCGACAACATTGATGAAGTAATCCGTATCATCCGCGCAGCCAAGACACCAAACGAGGCTGTCTCTAATTTAATCAGCCGCTTCGAATTATCGGAAATTCAGGCTCGCGCCATCGTGGAAATGCGTCTGCGCCAGCTCACCGGACTGATGCAAGACCAGCTTCATGCTGAGTATGAGGAAATCATGAAACAGATTGCTTACTTCGAAGAAATCTTGAGCAATGATGAATTATGCAAGAAGGTCATCAAGGATGAACTGATTGAGGTGAAAGAGAAATATGGCGACAAGCGCCGCTCGGAAATCGTATATGCTTCGGAAGAGTTTAACCCGGAAGATTTCTATGCCGACGATGAAATGGTTATCACAATCTCACACATGGGATACATCAAACGTACTCCTCTGTCTGAATTCCGTGCACAAAACCGCGGTGGAGTAGGCTCAAAGGGTAGTGAAACCCGTGATGAGGATTTCATCGAGCATATTTATCCGGCTACCATGCATAACACCATGATGTTCTTTACGCAGAAGGGTAAGTGCTATTGGCTGAAGGTTTACGAAATTCCGGAAGGAAACAAGACATCGAAAGGACGCGCTATCCAGAACTTGCTGAATATCGATTCAGACGATGTGGTAACGGCTTACTTGCGCGTGAAGAACTTAAATGATACTGAGTTTATAAACAGCCATTACGTTTTATTCTGTACCAAGAACGGAGTAATTAAGAAAACATTGCTTGAGCAATATTCGCGTCCGAGACAAAACGGTGTGAACGCTATTACCATCCGCGAAGACGATAGCGTAATCGAAGTCAGAATGACAAACGGTAATAATGAAATCGTCATTGCTAACCGTAACGGACGGGCAATCCGTTTCCACGAAAGTGCTGTCCGTGAAATGGGACGTACCGCTACTGGTGTACGTGGTATTACGCTGGATGAAGACGGACAGGATGAAGTGATAGGCATGATTTGCATTAAAGATCCGAAAACTGAAACGATTATGGTGGTTTCTGAAAACGGCTACGGAAAGCGTTCAGATATAGAAGACTACCGAAAGACAAACCGTGGAGGTAAAGGGGTTAAGACATTAAATATCACAGATAAGACCGGATGTTTGGTTGCGATAAAATCTGTAACCGATGAAAACGACTTGATGATTATCAATAAGTCGGGTATTACCATCCGCTTGAAAGTAGCCGATGTGCGTATTATGGGTCGTGCTACTCAAGGGGTACGTCTGATTGATTTGGAAAAGCGTAATGACCAAATCGGTTCGGTTTGTAAAGTGACTTCTGAAGCTGAAGAAGAAGAACTTCCGGAAGGAGAGGAGCAGGCTGGTTCAGAAAATATCGCAGATGAGAGCAAAAACTAAATAATTTTATTACTAAATTTTAGAAATGTTATGAAAAAAGTTTTATTTACAGCAGCTTTATTCTTTGCCGCTTGTGCTGCCTCAGCTCAGGAAAGCGTGGTTAAAGAAGCAAAATCAGCAAAAGCTAATCCGGAGGAAGCAGCTAAAATCATTGAACCTGCCTTGGCTGACCCGACTACTGCCAATGACCCTGAAACATGGAAGTTGGCTGGCGATTTTCAGAAAGCAATTTATGATGATGAAAACATGAAGTTGTACTTGCCGGGTGGTAAGGCTGATACCGCAAGACTTTATAACAGCTTGGCAAAAATGTTTGAATATTACATGAAATGTGATGAAGTAGAACAGGCTAAAGTTAAGAGCGGTGAGCTGAAGAAACCGAAATTGAGAAAAAAACTGGCTAAAGAACTGGCTACCGTACGTCCGCAGCTGACTAATGCCGGTATCGAGGCTTTCAATTCAAATAACTATCCTAATGCATTGAAGTATTTCGGATTATTTGTAGATGCTCCGGCAAGCCCTGTCTTTGAAGATAATGCTGAAATTAAAAATGATACGCTTACTCCTTTGTTTGCCAACTATGCTGCCTTGGCTGCTAACTTCGTGAAAGACAATGCTGCTATCATTAAGTATGCTACCATTGGTAAGGAGCACAAAGAAGAAGGTTATCGCTCTTTGATGTGTCTGGCTGAAGTATATGGAAAGGGTGAAACTCCCGATTCAGCTCAATGGCTGGCAACTATCAAGGAAGGTGTTGAGAAATTCCCTGCGCAAGAATACTTTATCGGTAACTTGATGGATTTCTATATTCAGAAAGGAAAAGTTGATGAAGGCTTGACACAAATCGATGCGGTATTGGCTAAGAATCCTTCTCCTTATTTTATGTACGTGAAGGGTGTGTTGCAGTATGAAAAGAAAGACTATGATGCTGCCATTGCTACATTTAATGAAATTATCGCTAAGAACGCTGAATTTGTAGCTGAAGCGTATTCAAAAATCGGTGACTGCTACTTCTTCCAAGGACAGAGTATTGAAGAAGAAACTTCAAAAATCTCAATGGATGATCCTAAATATGCTGAAGGAGAAGCTAAAGTAAAAGACTTTTATAGCAAGGCTCAGCCATTCTATGAAAAAGCTAAAGAATTGGCTCCAGATAACAAGCAGTTGTGGGGACAGTTCTTGTTGAGAATCTATTGGAAGTTGAATAAAGCTGAATATGATGCTCTTGAAAAAGAATTGGGCTATTAATCAAGGCTAATTTCTCAAGTATATACCAAAAAGTGCTGTTCATTCGCTTATGAACGGCACTTTTTTGTTTCGTCTTCTTCTGCCTGATTCGAAGCATTTCGGCTTAACTTGCTTTTTTAATGCTTTTTAAAATGTTTTCAAAGACTCTTTTTAAAGAGCATCAAAAAAAAGCCCATACATGAAAAAGCATGTATGGGCTTTCATATAATAACTTGACAGTCTTTAAAATTGTTTATCGCAAAGTTCCTGCTTCTGCCTGCTGAATCATCTGCTGACTTGCGTACATATAAACTTCTACCCTGCGGTTTTCTCTTCTTCCGGCTTCAGTAGAGTTGTCGGCAATAGGGTTGTTTTCCCCCATACCTTCTACTGTTTTTATCTGGCTGGCAGAAACTCCGCATCCCAGCAAATAGCTGGATACGCTTTGTGCTCTTTCCTGTGATAAGTTTAAGTTCTTCTGGAAACTCTGTTCGGCGGTTGAATTTCTCCATCCCTGATTGTCGGTATAGCCATAGATGGTAACATCCATGTCGCGGTTCTGATTTAAAACATTATTGGCAAACTTGCTTAATGACGCTTTTGCCGATGAACTCAGAGCCGCATTTCCGGTAGCAAAGAGAATTCCGGAGTCGAAGGTAACTTTTACGGCTTGTAATCCGTTATTATCAGTAACCTGTTCAACTTCAGCTCCTTCGATTTTTTCGGCTTGTGCGGCAGCTTTATCCATTTTTTTTCCGATCAAGACTCCGGCTCCGGCTCCTACTGCTGTTCCTACGGCAGCTCCGATGGCGGCACCTTTCCCGTGGCCGATAACTCCACCTACAAGGGCTCCAAGGGCTGCTCCGCCCCCTCCGCCAATTAAACCTCCTTTAGCTGTATTGGTCATACCACAACCGCTGAATACCAAGCAAGCGCTCAGTAAGACAGCCATTGAATTAATTGATTTCATATTTTTAAGTTTTTAAGTTCTTAAGTTCTTGAGTTCTTAATTTTTAATTTTTTGGTTTACTGCCCCCGTCATGCGTTACGTTACAATTGTGACAAATGACAATTAGCCGAATTGTAATTTGCGCCGTCCGGGAAAAAATCAGTAAGCAAAAATAGGGTATTTCTGCATGGTTTCATTTACACGGTTACGAACAGAAGCGATTACCTCTTCGTTGTCGATATTGGACAATACGGTTTCAATCATTTCTGCTATTTCAACCATTAAATCTTCTTTTGCTCCGCGTGTTGTGATGGCAGGGGTTCCCAAACGGATTCCTGAAGTCTGGAAAGCTGAACGGGTATCAAAAGGTACCATATTCTTGTTTACGGTAATATCGGCAGAAACCAATGCTTTTTCTGCTACTTTACCTGTTAAGTCAGGATATTTTGAGCGCAAGTCAACCAGCATGGAGTGATTATCTGTTCCTCCCGAAACGATGGTAAAGCCCCGGTCTATCAAAGCCTGTGCCAATACTTTTGCATTTTTCTGTACTTGTTGCTGATATTCTTTATATTCGGGTTGCAGACATTCGCCAAATGCTACGGCTTTTGCGGCAATTACATGTTCCAGCGGACCGCCCTGTATACCGGGGAATACGGCAGAATCAAGTAATTGAGACATCATCTTGATTTCACCCTTCGGCGTTTTCTTGCCCCATGGGTTAGGGAAGTCTTTGCCCATCATGATGACACCTCCACGCGGACCTCTCAAGGTTTTGTGTGTAGTTGAAGTTACGATATGTGCATATTTCACAGGATTATCCAAGAGTCCGGCAGCTATCAGCCCTGCAGGATGAGCCATATCTACCATGAAAATAGCGCCGATTTTATCTGCAATTTCACGCATGCGTTTGTAATCCCATTCACGTGAATACGCCGAACCTCCACCGATAATCATTTTAGGACGTTCACGGAGTGCGATTTCTTCCATTTGGTCATAATCCACGCGTCCGGTTTCTTTATCCAGATTATATTCACACGGAGTATATATAATACCTGAAGTGTTTACGGCTGAGCCATGAGACAGGTGACCGCCATGAGCCAGATTAAGTCCCATAAACTTATCTCCCGGATTTAACACAGCAAGGAACACGGCAGCATTAGCTTGTGCTCCAGAGTGAGGCTGAACATTAGCCCATTCTGCTCCGAAGATTTGTTTTAAACGGTCAATGGCAATCTGTTCGCTCTGGTCTACCACTTCGCAACCGCCATAATAGCGTTTCCCGGGATATCCTTCTGCATATTTATTTGTCAGGCAAGACCCCATGGCTTGCATAACTTGGTCGCTTACAAAGTTTTCAGAAGCAATCAGTTCAATTCCCTTTAGCTGACGCTGATGCTCTTTTTCAATGATGTCAAAAATTAAGTCGTCTCTTTTCATGATATACTATCTTTTTTAGATTTATATGTAAGTTAAAAAATAACTCCTACCGAAAAACTCATGGTGTTATATCTTCTCTTTACTTGGATGTCATGTCCGTTATGAGGAGGTTCAGTCAAGTCTTTGTTATATGTAACATCGTCTGTTATGTGATGCAAAGCTGCTTCATACCGAAAGTCGAAAAAAATATTTGAAACATTGACCGCAAGTCCGACAACTGCCCTGTAATTCCAAGGATGGAAATCTTCATGGATTTCTTTCTGATGAAACCCGAAATATTCATTTTTAGTTTGTTTGTCCCACATATAAGAGATTTTGGGCCCCACAAAAAAAGCCATGCCATAAGGATGTACATCAACAAACTTATAGCCGTATAAAATAGGGAAATCAAAAGATGAGATGCTTGTCTTAATCAAGGCATTGCTGGAGATTAGTTCTGAATTTTCAGCATTGTTTCTGATAGCAATACTTCCTTTTGATATGTTATATGAAAATTCCGGCTGAATGAAATGGTGTTTTTTTAAGTTAAAGCGGCAAAAAGCGGCGGCAAAATATCCTACTTTATAGTTGTTTTGTACGCCTGTAATCTCTTCCCCTCCGATAACCAGCCGGTCGGTGAAAAACAATGATGAATTAAATCCAGCCTTAATACCTATGCTGACCAAAGGCTTACGCAATGTCATCATAGGAGTATTATGGACTGATTGCCCCTTCAGGACAGTGGCTGAAAGGATAATCAAGCAGCATGTGGTAAAGGCTTTTTTCATCATAAAGCTATTTATTTCTTTTTTCAACAGACCAGCCGAATTTGCCTATTTTATCGCCCAGCTCATAATATCCGCCATGAGCGTAAACTAATAAATTGGCCTGAGCCAATTCAAATTTACCTGTCTCGGTGTTCAGATATTTATCATCGGCTTTTACATTGACAACATCAGCAATAAACATATCATGCGATCCTAATGAAACAATCTCTTTTACACGGCATTCGATGCATAGCGGAGATTCTTCAATAATGGGAGCCTGTACCATTGAGGCTTTTCCCGGTGTAAGTTTCATTTCGGCAAACTTGTTAAAGTTCTTTCCCGAGCGTACTCCACACCAGTCGGTGGCAAATGCCATTTCTTTTGTGGTCAGGTTAATGACAAATTCCATATTCTTTTTTAAAATGGGATAGGAATGGCGCTCCGGACGGACTGAGATGTAACACATAGGCGGGTTGGTACAGATAGTACCAACCCAAGCTACGGTGATTATGTTATATTCTTCTTCCTTGCTTCCGCAACTGACCAGTGCCGCCGGGAGCGGATAAATCATGGTTCCCGGTTTCCAGTCTTGTTTCATATTCAAAGGATTTTGATGTTATCTTTTTGCTGTTCTTTTTCGCAATAATGACATTTCAAGATGCCGTTATTCTTATCCGAAACGTGGAACCATGTTTGCATCGGCTCATTATTGGTTATACATTTCGGATTATTACATTTAACAATGCCCTTTAATTCATCGGGCATGATAACTTCTTTTTTCTCCACCACTTCATAGTCGTGGATGATATTTAATTTTACATTCGGAGCAACGACCGACAGACGGCTGATTTCTTCATCTGAAAAGAAGCGGCCGGCAATTTTGATGATGCCTTTTTTTCCTAATTTCTTGCTTTCCAAGTTATTCCCGATTGTAATATTGGCTTCTACATGCTGGAGGTCAAGCAATGAGACCACCGTAAAGACTTTATCTGAGGGTATATGGTCAATAACCGTACCGTTTTTCAGTGCAGCTACTTGCAGTTCTTTCTTTTCACTCATACACTTTTGTACTTTAATTGTTGTTGTCCGGTTTTTATATCCTTTGTCAAGAAAGAGTGGCTTAAAAAAACACGGAAATCTGTCATTTTTTATTTATTCGTATCCGCTTTAACTTCATCCAAGGTTATGCCTAATACATCGCATAAAATAGCTTGTCGGGCATATAAGCCATTTTGAGCTTGCTGGAAATAATAGGCTTTCGGGCTGTCGTCTACATCGTATGTAATTTCATTTACACGTGGAAGCGGATGCAGAATGCGTAAATTGGGGCGGGTTTTTTCGAGCATCTTTCCGTTCAGGATGTACATGTCTTTCACCCGTTCGTATTCCATCAGGTCGGTGAAGCGTTCACGTTGTACACGCGTCATATACAAGATATCGGCATCAGCAATTGTATCTTCTGTAAAATCAGTGTGCTCAATGTATTTAATGTTATGTTGCTGGCAATAGAGTTTATATTCTTCCGGCATTTTCAGTTCTTCAGGAGAAATGAAATGGAAAGTAGGGTTGAAATGACGCATGGCCATAAGCAGCGAATGAACGGTACGGCCATATTTCAGGTCGCCTACAAGGTAGATGTTCAGGTTTTCCAGCGTTCCCTGTGTCTTATAAATGGAATAGAGGTCAAGCATGGTTTGGGAAGGATGCTGGTTTGCACCGTCTCCGGCATTGACAATAGGCACCGGTGCCACTTCACTGGCATAACGGGCAGCCCCTTCTAAATAGTGACGCATAACGATGATGTCGGCATAATTGCTTACCATCATAATGGTGTCTTTCAGTGTTTCTCCTTTTGAAGAGCTGGTTACTTTCGGATCGGTAAATCCGATAACTCTTGCCCCAAGCCGATTGGCAGCTGTTTCAAAGCTCAGGCGCGTACGGGTAGAAGGCTCAAAGAAAAGGGTTGCTACAACTTTTTCTGCCAAAAGACGGCGGTTTGGTTTCTTTTCAAACTCTCTTGCCATTTCCAGAAGGTACATAATTCTTTCTTTGGAGTGATTGGCAATCGTAACTAAACTTCTATTTTCCATGTTTTCGGTTTTATATTTACTTTATACCGGAGTTCAAAGGTAGCTAAAAAAAATAATATTGCCAACAAATTGGGTTTGGAATAATTTTTCACAAATAAAAGCCGTGAAATATAGGAAGTAATTCCCCGATAGTCCGATAAAAGTATTACTTTTGCAGTTTAAGAGTTTATTTGAGGGTGGCTGCGTTTTAATTGCTTGGCAGGCCTTTTCTGTTGGGAAAGAAGAAAAAGGCTTTATCTCAGGAAAAGCTTCTGAAAAACAGCTGAACTTTATGGGTGAATAAGCATGCTCAGGCAAGTTGTGTAATATTATAAAAAAATACATTTTCATATCTTATGAGAAAAACATTTATATATGTGTTATGGGCTGTGCTCCTTTTAGCTATTGCAGCCGTAGCTGCCGTTTTTGCGGCAATCTCTGAGGGAAAGATTGGCTATGTTCCTCCTGTTGAAGAGTTGGAAAATCCGAACTTGAAGTTTGCCACACAGATTATATCTGAAGACGGGCAATTACTGGGTACTTGGTCGCTCAGCAAAGAAAACCGAGTCTATGTGGGTTATGAAGATTTATCTCCTCATTTGGTTCACGCTCTTGTTGCTACCGAAGATGTACGTTTTAGCGAACATTCAGGTATTGATGCGCGTGCGTTTATGCGTGCTCTCATCAAGCGAGGTATCTTCATGCAGAAAAATGCCGGAGGGGGAAGTACCATTACTCAGCAGCTGGCTAAGCAGTTTTATTCACCGGTAGCCGACAACGTGATGGAGCGATTGTTGCAGAAACCTATTGAATGGGTAATCGCGGTAAAACTGGAACGTTATTATACCAAGGAGGAAATACTTACAATGTACCTGAATAAGTTTGACTTCTTGAATAATGCGGTGGGAATTAAAACTGCCGCAAAAACGTATTTTGCCAAAGATCCTAAAAACTTAAAAATAGAAGAGGCTGCTACCTTGATAGGTATGTGTAAAAATCCTTCTTTGTATAATCCCAGACGGTTTAATGAGCGCTCACGCGGACGACGGAATACGGTACTTGACCAGATGAGAAAGGCTGGATATCTCACACAGGCTGAGTGCGACTCGTTACAGGCTCTTCCTCTTGTCTTGAAATTCCAGCCGGTTGACCATAAAGACGGATTGGCAACTTATTTCCGTGAATATTTGCGTGGGGTAATGAATGCCAAAAAGCCAGACCGAAAACAGTACCGTGGATGGCAGATGCAGAAGTTCTATGAAGATTCTGTGGCTTGGGAAACAAATCCTTTATACGGATGGTGTGCAAAGAACAAAAAGAAAGACGGAACAAATTATAACTTGTATGTTGATGGGTTGAAAATTTATGCCACTATTAATTCACGCATGCAGCGATATGCCGAAGAGGCTGTTTATGAGCATGTTGCGAAGTATCTTCAGCCACGCTTCTTTAAAGAGAAGAAAGGAAGAAAGACCGCTCCATATACAAACCGGTTAAGCGTGGAAGAAGTTTCACAAATCTTGAATCGCTCTATTCATCAAAGTGACCGTTATCGCACGATGAAGAAAGCCGGTCATTCAGAGGCTGAAATTATGAAGGCGTTTAATACTAAAGAAGAGATGTCAGTTTTCTCCTGGGACGGAGAAAAGGATACGATTATGACGCCGCTTGATTCAATTAAATATTACAAACACTTCTTGCGTGCCGGACTCATGTCGATGGATCCGCTTACTGGACATGTGAAGGCTTATGTAGGTGGTCCTAATTATAATTATTTCCAATATGATATGGCTATGGTGGGACGCCGTCAAGTGGGCTCAACTATTAAACCTTATCTATATTCACTGGCAATGGAAAACGGTTTTTCTCCATGCGATGAGGTGCGTAACGTGGAAGCTACTTATTTTGATGCCAATGGTATTCCGTGGGCACCCCGAAATAGCTCACGTGCACATTATGGTGAAATGGTAACATTGAAGTGGGGACTTGCCAATTCTAACAACTGGATTTCGGCTTACTTGATGAGCAAATTAAATCCGTATGAATTGGTGCGGCTGCTTCACTCTTTCGGTGTGCTGAACCAAGCCATCGAGCCCACTATTTCACTTTGTCTCGGTCCGTGTGAAATCTCGGTAGGCGAAATGGTAAGTGCTTATACGGCTTTTATTAATAAAGGAATCCGTACGGCTCCTCTTTTTGTGACGCGCATAGAGGATAATGAGGGGAATGTGGTGGCTACTTTCTCACCACAAGTAAATGAGGTGCTTAGTGAATCTACCGCCTATAAGATGCTCGTAATGCTTCGTGCAGTAATCAATGAGGGTACTGGAGGACGTGTGCGCCGTTTATATGGAATTAAAGCTGATATGGGAGGTAAAACCGGAACGACAAACAGTAACTCTGACGGCTGGTTCATGGGATTCACACCTTCACTTGTATCCGGATGCTGGGTAGGTGGTGAAGAACGTGATATCCATTTTGATACCATGCGTGATGGGCAAGGGGCTTCAATGGCTCTTCCTGTATGGGCTCTTTATATGAAGAAGGTATTTGCCGACAAAGCTTTGGGATATAATGAAGGTGAAACGTTTGATATTCCTGAAGATTTTGATCCGTGTAAAGATAAGTTGACCGAAATGGAAGAAGAAAATGCCAGTCGTTTGGATGATGTTTTCTTTCAATAGGCGGAAGTATCTTTCTACTGAAAAATAAAATTTTAAAAGCGTGCCGTTCAAAATATGAATTGTGCACGCTTTTTTAGTATCGGATGCGCCGAGTTGTTTGCCTGAAAGTGTCTAAGCATAATCAAGTAAATGCCTTGGCGTTTTTTTATTCTGTCTTCAAAAAAAAGTCTGTACTTCCCAATATTTTCCGGAACGGATGGGGAGTACAGACCTTTTATGCAATTTCTGATTAGGAATCAGTTCGTTATATTATTCAAAACTTCCATATCGTGTGGGAAGAAGTTTACGGTCGCCCAGTGTATTGTCTACTCTTGCTACATTTATCCAGAACTTATTCTGGCGGACACTTTCAATAGGATAGGCAGCTTTCTCGCGGCTATAACCATGTCCCCAGTAATTGCCTGCCACTTCATATTCCGGATGAGGAGCATTAATCAATACATTGTCTTCTTTGGCGGCATCGCCACTTTTTACCTCTTCTATCTCACGCCAAATGCTGAGCATTGTATCAACAAAATTGTTGAGTTCAGAAAGACTTTCGCTCTCTGTAGGCTCTATCATTAAGGTGCCATGTACGGGGAATGAAAGGGTAGGAGCATGGTAGCCATAATCCATTAACCGCTTGGCGATGTCGTTTTCAGTGATTCCACTTTCTTCATGAATACGGCGGCATTCCAATATCATTTCATGCCCTACGAATCCGTTTGTTCCTTGATATACAATACCATAGGTGTCTTTCAGGCATGCAGCTAAATAATTGGCATTTAAAATAGCTGTTTTTGTGGCTTGCTCTAAGCCTTCAGCTCCCATCATTGAAATGTAAGCATAAGTAATAGGAAGGATTCCGGCACTGCCATAAGGGGCTGCAGATACTTCATTCTGAGGACTGCCCCAAGCTGCATGTCCTGGAAGGAAAGGAATTAAATGCTCGGCTACACAGACCGGACCTACTCCGGGACCACCTCCTCCATGAGGGCTGGCAAAGGTTTTATGGAGATTCAAATGGCAGACATCGGCACCGATTGTCCCCGGGTTGGTTAATCCTACTTGGGCATTCATATTGGCGCCGTCCATATACACTTGGGCACCACACTTATGGATTATTTTACAGATTTCCATAATGTCGGCCTCAAAAATACCATGTGTAGACGGATAGGTAATCATAAGTGCAGCCAATTCCTCTTTGTGAGCTTCGGCTTTTGCCCTTAAATCTTCTACATCTACATTCCCCCGTTCATCGCAGGCACAAGTGAGGGTTTCATATCCGGCTTGAACTGCTGAAGCAGGGTTTGTTCCATGGGCAGAAGCAGGAATAAGAACCAAGTGGCGGTGTCCTTGTCCGATGCTTTCCAGATAACTTCTTATTATACGTAGTCCGGTATATTCACCGGCAGCCCCCGAGTTAGGCTGAAGTGTTATTCCGGCAAACCCCGTGATGGTTTTTAGTTGTTCTGATAAATTATGTATGAGTGTCTGATATCCTTGGGCTTGTTCTTCCGGAACTAAAGGATGAATGTTCATCCAAGCAGCATTACTCAGTGGTAGCATTTCGGAAGCAGCATTCAGCTTCATGGTGCATGAGCCCAGTGAAATCATAGAGTGAGCCAATGAAATATCTTTCCGTTCGAGTCTTTTTATGTAACGCATCATTTCCGTTTCGGTGTGATACTTATTAAAGACTTCATGGGTAAGGAAAGCACTTTGGCGTTTTAAGCTGGCTGGTATAGGTGAAGATTCAGATATTTGAGTTACTTCATGAGTTGGTTCTTCTGCCGCAATGCCGAAAATGGATAATAGCAAATTCGCATCGGCTAAAGTTGTTGCTTCGTCAATACTGATACCTACATCTCCATTGTCAAAATAACGCAGATTGACTTCTTTGCTTAAAGCTATGGTACGAATCTTCTGAGCTGAAGCATGATCGGGCAATTCAAACCGTAATGTGTCAAAAAAGACTTGGTTCGTTTGGCGATAGCCTAATGAAGTGAGCTGTTGGTTCAGCCATGAGGCTGTGTCATGAATAGATTGAGCTATTTCTTTTATGCCTTTTGCTCCATGATAAACAGCGTAAAAGCCACTCATTGTGGCAAGCAATGCTTGAGCAGTACAAATATTGGATGTGGCTTTTTCACGCTTGATATGTTGCTCACGTGTCTGTAAAGCCATGCGATAGCAGAGATGTCCATATTTATCTTTTGACAGGCCGATGATTCGTCCCGGCATGTTACGCTTATATTCATCGCGCGTGGCAAAATAAGCAGCCGACGGACCTCCGTAGAACATGGGAATACCCAGTCTTTGAGTGCTTCCAAAGACAATGTCAGCTCCCCATTCTCCGGGAGGAACTAATAAAGCTAATGAAAGGATGTCTGCATCAACAGCCACTTTACATCCGGCTTCATGCGCACGTAAGGTGAATTCTGTATAATCTTCTATATTTCCGCTATTATTGGGATATTGTATGATACATCCGAAAATATCTGGGGTAAATATTAAATCTTTATATGATCCTACTTTTACTTGGATGCCTTGAGGAAGTGCACGTGTACGGATTACAGCCAAATTTTGAGGGAAGATTTCCTCGTCGACAAAAAGGGTAGTAGCTCCGGCTTTTTGTTGTGATCGACTACGCAGAGCCAGCATCATAGTAGCAGCTTCGGCAGCAGCTGTTGCTTCATCGAGTAAAGAGCAATTGGCAAGAGGCATAGCAGTCAGGTCACTGATTACTGTTTGGAAATTGAGCAAGGCTTCTAAACGCCCCTGTGAAATCTCTGTCTGATAGGGGGTGTAAGAGGTATACCATACCGGATTTTCAAAAACATTACGTTGAATTACGGCCGGGGTAAGTGTGTCATACCACCCCGTACCGATATATGATTTATAACACTTGTTCTTTGATGCTAAAGAAGCTATGTGTATGGCAAACTCACGTTCATCCATTGCCGGTGGAAGCGAGAGGGAAGACTTCAGTCGAATTTGACTTGGTATGGTACGATCAATCAGCTCATCTAAAGTCTTCACTCCAATTTTCCTTAACATGTCGGGTAAATCTGTATCGGCTATACCGATGTGTCGTTTGGCAAAATTTGTAGTTTCCATAATGATTTTAAGGTTTATGTATTAGTTGATTATCTGAAAAACGGGTTGTCCATTTTTTCGTTTCCAATTGTGGTTGAGTTCCCGTGTCCCGGATATACTATGGTATCATCTGGGAGAGTAAACAGGCATGTCATGATGCTATTGCGGAGGGTGGAGAAGTCTCCTCCTTCCAAGTCGGCTCTTCCGATGCTCCCTTGAAATAAAATGTCTCCGCTAAATAGATTTTTTGACTCCTCACAATAGAAAGCAAGACCTCCTGGTGAATGTCCCGGAACAAGAATGGCACGTAGGGTCGTATTTCCAAAACAGATTAAATCACCGTCAGCTATATATCCACCTAATGGAGCTGGCTCCTCATTGAGAGGGAAGCCAAACATCCGGCAATAGTCGGCCATATGGGCTAACAAAAACTCATCTTGCTGGTTAGCTTTTGGCTTAACATTAAATTCACGTGCAAGAAAAGAATTACCGAATATGTGGTCTAAATGTAAGTGTGTATTTAATAGATGTTTTATAGTCAATTTATTATCTACAATATATTTTTTTAATGCCTGTTGCTCTTCTTCGTAATAGCAACCGGCATCTATAATGACCGCTTCGCGGCTGTCGTCCGATAGAACATAGCAGTTTACCGGAAACATATTAAATTCAAAGCGTTTTATTCTCATATAAAATGTAAACTTTATCCGTTTATGGTCACATATACCACTTTCTTTGTCTCAAAAAAATCTTCTTCAAAGCTGTCTTTTAAATCATAAATTATAGTCTGATGCTTCACCGGAAGAATTTCTTTGTCTAATTCGCCTCCTTTCAGGCAAATCAATCCATTGGGAAGAGCGTTTTGCTGTTCTTTCCGAATATTTTTTTTAATAATCTTCAACAAGTCGGTCAATGGCATAACAGCCCTGCTTACAACAAAGTCGAAAAGTTGCTTTTCTTCTTCTGCTCGGCAATGTCTGGTGGTTACGTTTTTCAACCCTATGGCTTGGGCTATTTCAGTAGCCACTTTTACTTTTTTCCCTATACTGTCAACTAAATGAAACTGGGTGTCGGGGAATAAAATAGCCAATGGGATACCAGGAAAACCTCCCCCCGTACCTAAATCCATAACCTTCGTGTAAGGTTTGAATTGGATTACTTTAGCTATTCCCAAGGAATGAAGCACATGATGTTCATAGAGGTTGGTAATATCTTTTCGAGAAATTACATTGATTTTACTATTCCAATCGACATAAAGATTATATAAATCTGCAAACTGTTTTTTTTGAGTATCGGTAAGTTGCGGAAAATATTTTAAGATAATATCCATGCGTATCTGTTCGTTTTTATTTTTTTATTAAATAGGTTTCTATTTCTGCATAAGGGATATGTAGCTGAAAATCTCCCATTGAGTAGGGAGCTATTTCATAACGGTTGAATAAGAAAGTAATCCCATCGGAAGCTAACAGAAAATTATCGGGAACATACAGGTCTCCATCCAGTAAAATGCCAACTTCATGTAAATCATCAATATCTTGAAGCTGTTCTGAGCCGCTTAAACGCTTATTTGCTTCTATCAATAGGTATTTTAGAATCAAATCACAGATTGCTTTTTCTGATCCGGACAGAAAGACCGTATTTTTTGTTAGTAACTTTCCTGTTGTTGATTCGATATTCAACCATTTTGTCCAAGTATTAGGATGAGCTCCTCCAGTGTTTTGGAATGAGGTTATGGCATAATTCCAAATGCTGTCACGCCCTATGCTTAATTCTGATGTAACATCATATTCGTAATTATACCATGCCGGAATATCCTCTATGGTCTTATTTTGCAAATCAGCTTCATAATAGTTAAGTAAATCATCCCGGTAACTTGTAATATAGCTGTTTCTGATTGAGTCAATAAATTTAGATGTTGGCAAGTTTCTAAAACGCTCGTCAGAAAAAGCACCCTGCAATGTGGAATTGATTTCTTGAGAAAGTGAATCTTGCTCGGAGAAAGGTTTTAGATACATAAAATCAAGGTGGATTTTGCAAGTCGGTGAGTTGCCGGCCTCAGGCTTTAGCTTAATTACCGTATCTGCCTGTATGCTGGTAATTTCAGCTTCTCCTACAACTTGTTTGTTCTTTATGCATCCGGATAACAAAAAGCATGCAGTCATGCCTGAAAAAAACGCAGTGAGTAAAATTTTCTTTCTTTTCATATTGCAATTTTATTAAGGGCATGTCAAGCCCTAAGTTTCCTATAACACAAATATAGAAAAACTTCCTGATAACCTTGCTTCTTAGTGCTGTAATTTTTCTACCTTTGTGAACAAAAGAAATCTTAAAGATAATTTATTATGAAGACAGAAAATTGGGGAGTGATTTCTTATGCAAAGGCTTGGAAGCGTCAAACTGCTTTGTTTGACGTATTAGTGCATGCGAAACAAGAAAAAGAACCTTATGATAATCAGATCATATTTTGTCAACATCCTCATGTATATACTTTGGGAAAGCATGGAAAGTCAGCGAACATGTTGCTGGGGGAAGAACAGTTAAAGCGAATCGGTGCAGAGTTGTTCCATATTGACAGAGGGGGAGATATTACGTATCATGGACCGGGGCAATTAGTTTGCTATCCTATTCTGAATCTGGAAGATTTTCACTTAGGACTAAAAGAGTATATTCATTTGCTGGAGGAGGCGGTCATTTGCGTTTGTGCATCTTATGGCATTTTTGCGGAACGTGTAAAAGGGGCTACAGGGGTCTGGTTGGAGGTAGGTACTCCGCGCGAACGGAAAATATGTGCAATAGGAGTGAGGAGCAGTCATTTCATTACAATGCATGGACTTGCTTTAAATGTTAATACTGATTTGAAATACTTTAATTATATCCATCCCTGTGGATTTGTTGATAAGGGCGTAACCTCTATTCAGAAAGAAACGGAACACGAAATTTTAATGGAAGAAGTAGAAGGTCGACTTGAAAAAGAATTAAGAAGATTACTGAGCGGACAGTAATCTTCTCATGAAACAGACTCTTCATCAGAAAAATCATGTGGGTCAATGAGTCCATCTTTTATCATTTGCTGTAGTTTATCTACAAGTTGGGGCAATGCACCTTCTTTTTCTATTATAGATTTTATTAATTCTGTATAATTCTGACAATCGGATGAATGTAGGGCTTTGACCAGATATTTTATAGTATTTTGTTCATCATTTTTTCTATAATAACAACATGCCATAATATATTGGTATGCGGGCATAAAGTTAGGGTACTCTTTCTCTAAGCGAATGTAGTAGGTGAGAGCTTCATCAAATTTTTCGTTGCGATAATAAATATTGGCTATTTCTATTTTTATTTCTTTCTTGTCAGAAGCAAGTGCTTCGGCATAACTCATTTCCCGTTGGGCTTTCTTCTCTTCACCTTGCAGTATATAATATTCACCTAATGTCAAGTAAAGATAGTCATACTGCTCATCATAGGAAATGCCTAAATCAATATCTTTCTTGCAGAGATCTAATTCATTTAAAAACAAGTAAGCTAAAGCACGTTTTTGAAGAGTGCTGGCATATTCAAAATTAGATAGTGATTTTATGTTTAAACATTTGGTTAAATATTCAATAGACTTTTCGTAGTTTTGAACAGAAAAGTAGCATTCACTTATCACTTGATATATCTGGTCACGGTTTGGGCTACTGTTCTCTATTGCTGAAAAACACTTACATCCCTTTTCCATTTCTCCTAGCTGTATATAACACAACCCCTTTAGTTCGAGAGCTGTAAGATGGTTTTCATCTATTGCCAGGGCGAAATCAACAGCTTCTAAAGCTTCTTGAAATTTTAGTTGTTTAATGTAGCAGCGAGTTAAATTAAGCCAATAGTCTATCTCATATGAGTTCTCATCCAAAAGTTTGTTGCAGTAGAGAATAGCTCTATTTATATTGCCAAATGTATAGTGGAAATCGAATAGAGACTCCCATACATTCATGTTGTTTTGCTCTTTTTTGTATGCTTTTTTTAACCACGTATATGCTTGTTTTCCCATGTTGAAATCCATGTAGATATCAGCAATGTCAAGGAATATAAAAATATCTTCGCTGTTTTCTGGCTGTATGCTGGTTGCCATAAAAATTTCTTCCGCTTTTTCCAGTTCATTTTTTTCCAAATAGATGGTAGCCCGAAGAAGGTTAACTTCTGAATCTTCTTGGTCTGAAAGCGAGTTTAAGATTTTCTCTGCTTCAGCAAGTTTTCCTTCAGCTAATAGAGTATGGCAAAGATATAGCTGAATATCTAAGTTGTCCGGGTGAATGGATAAAGCATACTGCAGTACTTCTTTTGACTGTGAAACCATTTTCCGGCTTGCATAATATTCTGCTAATAAGGTAAGTTCATTTCCTTCAAAATAAATAGAAGTATGCTGACGAATCATTTCTTCATATTGGGTCAGTAACTTTTTAAAATGAGGGCTTTTAAAAGAAGATGATAAGTCGCTTTTCATATCTTTAAGTAGTAGGAATTCGTTTAACAATACACTTCTGTGAATTTGATAAATTAAATTTAATGCCATGGGGAAGTTGTTCTCCCATGGCATTAATGTTTCTCAAATATTACTTGTTCTTTTTACTCCAAGTGTCTTTTAATGAAACGGTTCGGTTAAATATTAAATGGTCGGGAGTAGAGTCTTTATCTACATTAAAGTAACCGATACGCTGGAATTGCAGGTAGTCAAGAGGTTTTGATTCAGCTAAGAATTTCTCTACATAACATTCAGTCAGCACTTTCAGTGAGTCTGGATTAATCATTTCTTGCATTGCTTCAAGAGGAGAGCAATTCTTCGCTTCTCGAATGGCAGCCATTTCATCGCGTGGATTTTCAACTTTCCACAGACGGTCATATAAACGAACTTCGGCTTTTAAGCAATGGTTACAACTTACCCAATGCAGAGTGCCTTTGACCTTGCGGTTTGCTTCAGGCATGCCGCTTTTTGTATTAGGATTATACTCTGCATAAACTTCAATAACATTACCTTCTTCGTCTTTTTTACATCCAGTACATTTAACAATATAGGCGTTTTTTAATCGAACCTCTTGCCCCGGAGTCATTCGGAAGTATTTTTTCGGTGCATCTTCCATGAAGTCTTCACGCTCCATCCATAATTCTCGGCTGAACTCAATGGTGTGCGTCGCTGAATTTGAATCTTCCGGATTATTGATTGCTTCCATTTCTTCTACTTGATTTTCCGGGTAGTTTGTCAAAATTAATTTAACCGGATTTACAACTGCAGAAACTCGGGTAGCACGTGCATTTAAATCTTCACGAACTGCGCTCTCTAACAAAGCAAAGTCATTAAGAGCATCGTAAGTGGTATAACCGATTTTATCCACGAACTTTCGAATTGATTCTGGAGAGTATCCACGGCGTCGGAAGCCGCATATAGTCGGCATACGTGGGTCATCCCAACCATTAACTAAGCCTTCTTTTACCAAAGTAAGCAAATTGCGCTTACTCATCAAGGTATAGCTTAGATTTAATTTATTAAATTCATACTGGTGGGGACGGTTGTCTTCTAAATCTTTTCCATCTTTTACCCAGTCTACAAATAAATCATATAGCGGACGGTGAACAACAAATTCTAACGTACAAAGAGAGTGGGTTACACCTTCGAAGTAGTCGCTTTGTCCATGAGCAAAATCGTACATTGGATATGCTTTCCACTTATCACCTGTGCGGTGGTGCGGTGTTTTTACAACACGATAGATGATAGGGTCTCTGAAGTGCATATTAGGATTTGCCATATCTATCTTAGCACGAAGCACCATCTTGCCTTCTTCAATATCCCCATTATTCATCTTTTGAAAGAGTTCCAGGCTTTCTTCAATAGGCCGATTACGATAGGGGCTTTCTGTGCCGGGCTGGGTAGGAGTACCTTTTTGTGATGCAATTTCTTCAGAACTTTGTTCGTCTACATAGGCTTTTCCTTCTTTAATTAAGCGAATAGCGAAATCCCATAGTTGTTGGAAGTAATCAGAAGCATAATATTCATTTCCCCATTGGAAACCAAGCCATTGAATATCTTCTTTAATTGCTTCTACATACTCAACATCTTCTTTAGTGGGATTGGTGTCATCAAAGCGTAGGTTACATACACCTCCATAATTTTTTGCTATGCCAAAGTCCAGACAGATTGCTTTGGCATGTCCAATATGTAAATATCCGTTGGGCTCAGGCGGAAAACGTGTTTGTACTTTGCCACAGTTTTTGCCTTCCTTCAAATCTTTTTCTACTATTTGCTCAATGAAATTCAGACTTTTCTTTTCTGAAGTTTCTGCTACGTTTATTTCAGTCATGCGTTTTCTTATTTACACTTTTGTATGCAAAAATAATCATTCTTTTGAGAAACTCCAAAAGACAAACATAGGAGATTTAAAATGAGGCAGAAGATTTAAGATTATCTGAGAACTTTGAACAGGGGGAAGAGAAATATAATATATAATTAAACATAATGCTGATTATAAATTAATATGCAGATATTATACGCATGCCGTATGCCAGCCGGATTAGCTCATTTAGCGTGTGTTCTTTCCGCCAATTCAGAGAAAAAGAAAACAATCGCAGAATTAATAAAAAGAAAAGGAAAAGAAGCTGCCTTTACAATTTCTTTTCCTTTTAATATGAATGAGTAAAAACTAAAGAATATTATCCTCGCAACTGCTCATCCATAGCTGCTGCTGCATGGCGGCCATCTCCCATAGCTAGAATGACAGTTGCACCACCGCGAACGATATCTCCACCTGCATAGATTGTAGAAATAGACGATTGCATATTTTCGTTTACAGCAATAGTGCCTTTTCGTCCTAATTCCAATCCAGGAATAGAATTAGGAACAATTGGATTTGGTGAAACTCCAACGCTGACAATTGCCATATCAATATCAATTGTTTCAATAGCTCCTGGAATAGCAACTGGGCTACGGCGTCCAGAAGCATCGGGCTCTCCTAATTCCATTTTTTGAAGAACAACTTGTTTTACACGACCTTGTTCATCTGCAATGTATTCAATGGGATTATGAAGGGTCAAAAATTCAACGCCTTCTTCCTTAGCGTGTTTAACTTCTTCTAAGCGTGCAGGCATTTCATTTTCAGAGCGTCGATAGATTATCATGGCTCTTTCGGCCCCTAAGCGGCGTGCAGTACGGACAGAGTCCATAGCTGTATTTCCACCACCGATGACAGCTACTCGTTTCCCTAAAGTAACTGGTGTGTCAGAGTCTTCACTTGCAGCATCCATCAAATTTACACGTGTCAAATATTCGTTAGAAGACATTATATTAATAGAGTTTTCTCCGGGAATATTCATGAAATTAGGTAATCCTGCTCCAGAGGCTACAAAAATTCCTTTATATCCTTCATCTTCAAGATCTTCAATGCTAATAGTCTTTCCGATGATGCAGTCTTTTACGAACTGTACTCCCATTTTAGAAAGGTTGTCAATTTCGACGTCAACGATTTTGTTTGGCAAACGGAATTCAGGAATACCATATTTTAATACACCACCAATTTCATGTAAGGCTTCAAAAACAGTAACATCATAACCTTTTTTAGCCATGTCGCCGGCGAAGGACAATCCAGCCGGACCAGATCCTACAACTGCTACTTTTATACCATTTTTCTCTGCGATTTCTGGAATGGAGATTTGACCGCTTTCGCGTTCATAGTCTGCAGCAAATCGTTCCAAATAGCCAATTGCAACAGCTTCATGTCCCATTTTCAAATGAATACATTGCGATTCACACTGTTTTTCTTGAGGACATACTCGACCACAAACTGCAGGTAAAGCACTTGTTTGCTTTAAGGTGCGTGCAGCTTCCAAGAACTCCCCTCTTTCAATGTTTTTGATGAAGGTTGGAATATTGATACCAACAGGACAACCCTGCATACATGAAGGATTAGCGCAGTCTAAGCAACGTTTAGCTTCGGTAACAGCTTGTTCTTCGTTCAAGCCCAGATTTACTTCCTCTTTACGGCTGTGTGAGCGATATTCCGGATCAAGCTCATTCATCTTGACGCGTGGTATAGCAGTGCGTTCTTTAGGTTTCATGCTCTTGCGTAGCTCTTCACGCCATGGAGCTGTACGGTCTGATACAGTTTTGTCAGCTTCACAGTGGGGATGATTGTTCTCTAATTTATGGATTTCGTTTCGTTCGATTTCTTTAAAAGCTCCCATGCGCTTTAGCATTTCATCGAAATCAACCTGATGACCATCAAATTCAGGTCCGTCGACGCAAACAAAACGAGTCTTTCCGCCTACAGAGATACGGCAAGCGCCACACATTCCAGTTCCATCTACCATGATTGTATTCAAAGAAACATCAGTTGGGATGCTATATTTTTTTGTCAGTAAGCATACAAACTTCATCATGATAGCAGGACCAATAGCGAAACATTTGTCTACTTTTTCACGCTTGATAACTTCTTCTACTCCTTCTGTTACAAGCCCTTTGCGACCATAAGATCCGTCATCTGTCATAATAATGACTTCGTCAGAACTTTCGCGCATTTCTTTTTCTAAGATAATTAATTCTTTAGTACGTCCGGCCAGAACAGTAATAACCCGATTCCCGGCTGCTTTTAAGGCTTGTACAATAGGCAACATGGGTGCAACACCAACTCCCCCACCTGCGCATACTACCGTTCCGAAGTTTTCAATATGTGTAGCTTTACCTAATGGACCAACTACGTCTGTAATATAATCGCCTTCGTTCAGCTCACATAAGCGTGTAGATGACAAGCCAACCTCCTGAACAACCAAAGTGATAGTTCCTTTTACTGGGTCAGCGGCAGCAATAGTTAACGGCATGCGTTCGCCCTTTTCGCCAACACGAACAATTACAAAATGCCCTGCTTTGCGAGACTTCGCTATCAAGGGAGCCTCAATGACAAGTTTGAAAACTTTTTCAGAAAAGTGTTCTTTTGAAAGAATTTTGTTCATTTATTTATACGATAAGTTAGTTATTATTCTGTTTTTAGAGTCTTTTTAAAGAACTTTCCGCAAAGTTAGAACAAATAATTACACTTACAAAGTGCATAACCATTTTTTCGATCCAGATTCTACGTTAAATAAGCAACTTTTTCAAGTGCAACATTTTCGCTTTTATGTAAGAGCGCTATTTATCAATGCATTACAATGTAAGCAAAAAAATAATTTTCTTCTTTCATCGTTTTTTATTATTCAAACACCGCTCTGATATGAAATTAAAGACTATCTTTGCCATTATACAAGAGAAACAAATTTATGAATAACAAATTGCAAAATATAAACCAGCTCATTCGTGATGGACAGGTAGATTTTGCCACTGCTGAGTTGAAGCAATTATTAACTCATCCGGAAAGCAAGAAAGCTGAAGTCTATTATTTACTGGGAAACCTTTATCGAAAGCAAGCCGATTGGCAAAATGCCTTAAACAGTTATCAAGAAGCTATAGCTCTTGACCCTGAGAGTCCTGCTGTTAGTGCTCGCCGTATGATTTTAGATATTTTGGAATTTTATAATAAAGACATGTTTAATCAATAATAAAAGGTACGTAAATATGGCTAAAATGAAAGGCATGGTGGTAGTAAACACTGAGCGTTGTAAAGGGTGCAACCTATGTGTAGTAGCATGTCCACTCCATGTATTATCGCTCACCCCTAAAGTAAATCAGAGAGGATATAACTATGTTCAGCAGGTAGTGGAGGATACGTGCAACGGATGTTCTTCATGTGCAATAGTATGTCCAGACGGATGTCTAACTGTATATAGAGCGAAATGCAATGAATGATATATCATTCTGAGAAACAAGATTTTTATTCACTTAAAAAATAAAAGACTTAAGATATGGCCGAAGAAGTAGTTCTTATGAAAGGTAACGAAGCTATCGCTCATGCCGCTATACGCATCGGTGTTGACGGTTACTTTGGTTATCCCATTACTCCCCAGTCAGAAGTACTGGAAACGTTAGCAGAACAGAAGCCATGGGAAACAACCGGTATGGTGGTACTCCAGGCAGAGAGTGAGGTAGCAGCAATTAATATGGTATACGGTGGAGCCGGAAGTGGAAAAATGGTTATGACCTCCTCTTCAAGCCCTGGTGTCAGCCTGAAGCAAGAAGGCATTTCATATATTGCCGGAGCAGAACTCCCCTGTTTAATTGTAAATGTAATGCGTGGAGGTCCGGGCTTGGGTACCATACAACCCAGTCAAGCCGATTATTTTCAGACGACCAAAGGAGGAGGACATGGAGACTATCATTTGATTGCTCTTGCCCCTGCATCTGTTCAGGAAATGGCCGATTTTGTGGAGCTGGGTTTTAATTTAGCTTTTAAATATCGTAATCCGGCTATTATTTTGGCAGATGGTGTAATTGGTCAGATGATGGAAAAAGTGGTATTGCCGGCATCTCGTCCGCGACGTACGGATGAAGAAGTTATCGCTCAGTGTCCATGGGCAGCCACTGGATGTAAAGGACGTAAGCCAAACGTTATCACCTCGTTAGAGCTTGATCCTGCAATTATGGAACAGCGCAACTTTCACTTGCAAAAGAAATATGCAGAAATAGAGGCTAATGAAACACGTTATGAGGAATTGCAATGCGAAGATGCCGAGTTCCTGATTGTTGCATTTGGTTCTTGTGCGCGTATTGCTCAAAAAGCAATGGAGCATGCACGCGAAGAAGGCATCAAGGTGGGACTTTTCCGCCCGATTACATTGTGGCCCTTCCCCTCAAAAGCTCTGCGTCAGCGTGCATCATCGGTAAAAGGAATATTAGTTGTAGAGCTTAACAGCGGACAGATGATTGAAGATGTGCGATTGGCAGTGGAATGCCATGTTCCGGTAGAACATTTTGGACGTCTTGGAGGTATTGTGCCTGATCCAGACGAGGTGATAGAAGCAATCAAAGAAAAACTGATCAAAGAAAAATAAAGTATGAATCCAGATCGCATAAGAGCTGTTTTGAATGTTTTATTCATGATAGGAGCTATTGCTTCGTTCATTCTTTACTTCTCTTTGGGGGAAGACAAAACCGTATTTTTCTATGTATGCGGTGTTTCTTTATTTCTTAAAATGATGGAATTCATCTTCCGTTTCTTTTTACGTTAATTATAAAAAGGAAAATCTTATGACAAAAGAAGATATAATGAAGCCTGAAAATCTGGTCTACCAGAAGCCTCGCTTATTAAATGATAATGCTATGCACTATTGCCCCGGATGTAGTCATGGTGTGGTTCACAAGCTGATAGCAGAAGTAATCGAAGAGATGAAACTGGAAGAAAAAACCATAGGTATAAGTCCGGTGGGATGTGCAGTCTTTATGTACAATTATTTGGATATTGATTGCCAGGAAGCAGCTCATGGACGTGCACCTGCCCTTGCTTCAGCCATAAAGCGTCTGTGGCCCGACCGATTAGTGTTTACCTATCAAGGTGATGGAGATTTGGCTTGTATTGGTACGGCAGAGACTATTCATGCGTTGAACCGAGGTGAAAATATTACAATTATTTTTATCAACAATGCTATTTACGGAATGACAGGTGGACAAATGGCTCCTACTACCCTTTTGGGTATGAAAACTGCAACTTGCCCTTATGGACGTATTCCTGAAATTCATGGCTATCCACTTAAAATGACTGAAATAGCAGCAACCTTAGAAGGAACATGTTATGTAACCCGCCAGTCCGTTCATACAGTTGCTGCTATTCGTAAAGCCAAAAAGGCCATTCGTAAAGCCTTCGAAAACTCAATGCAAGGCAAAGGGTCTAATTTAGTAGAAATTGTTTCAACTTGTAACTCAGGATGGAAAATGACTCCTGATGCCGCAAACAAATGGATGGAACAGAATATGTTCCCATTCTACCCTCTTGGGGATTTGAAAGATACAAGTGAAACCAAATAAAAAGAGTCTATCATGAAACAAGAAATAATTATTGCAGGATTTGGTGGGCAAGGTGTTTTATCTATGGGAAAAATACTTGCTTACTCCGGCTTAATGGAAGATAAGGAAGTTACATGGATGCCAGCTTATGGTCCTGAACAACGAGGAGGAACTGCCAATGTTACAGTGATAGTAAGCGATGAACGTATATCTTCACCGATTCTAAGTAAATATGATACTGCTATTATCTTAAATCAGCCGTCATTGGCTAAGTTCGAAAACAGAGTTAAGCCCGGTGGCGTCTTGATTTATGATGGATATGGTATCATCAACCCTCCTACTCGTAAAGACATTCATGTTTATCGCATTGATGCCATGGATGAAGCTAATGAACGAAATATGGCGAAGACCTTTAATATGATAGTATTGGGTGGGCTTTTAAAAATACGTCCGGTAGTTTCAATAGAAAGTGTGATTAAGGCCTTACGAAAAACCTTGCCGGAACGACATCATCATCTTATACCCATGAATGAAGAAGCCATTCATATCGGAATGGATATTATTCAAGAAATAAAATGAGTTATACTGACTTGTCTTAAAACAAGATACTGTTTATAAATCCTATTTTTTAAAGCAGCTCAGCAGACCGTTGTGTCTTGCCGGGTTGCTTTTTAGATTTTTAGCTGGAATATGAAACTTCTATATCTCATTTCAATTTGTGGGCATATGACAAAATATTATCTTTGCATAGACACTACTGCAAAGATAATGTAAATATGGAACAGCAATCTCAGTTATTAGTTTATAAAGCTTCGGCTGGTTCAGGAAAAACCTTTACTCTTGCCGTACAATATATCCGTTTGCTCATTGAAGACCCTCATGCCTATCGTAAAATTCTGGCAGTAACCTTTACTAATAAGGCAACTGCAGAAATGAAAGAACGCATTTTGAGTCAACTTTATGGAATCGCTACAGGGGATGACGATTCCAATCGCTATATGACGGAAATCATAAACTCCTCTCACTATGATGAGCCTACCATCCGCCGGAGAGCCAAGGAGGCTTTGTCATATATCATACACGATTACAGTCGTTTCCGGATAGAAACAATAGACTCTTTCTTTCAATCGGTTATGCGTAATTTGGCACGCGAACTAGAGTTGGGAACAAACCTCTCTATTGAATTAAACAACATGGATGTACTCAGTGATGCAGTAGATGCCATGATTGAAAAACTCAATCGGAAATCGCCTGTGCTCTATTGGTTGTTAGAGTATATTGAAGAACGTATCTCAGATGGACGCCGTTGGAATGTAGCAGGTGAGATTAAAAATTTCGGTCGGAATATCTTTGATGAAAGCTATATTGAGAAAGGGAAAAATTTGAGACAAAAATTGATAAATCCTCAGTTTATCCCTACTTACCGGAAAGAGCTGCAAGGCATTCGGGATGAAATTCTTGAAAATATGAAAGGTTTTTATGACCAATTCATGGGACTACTCGAAATGAACGGATTGAAACCTGAAGATTTGAAAAATGGAGCTAAAGGTATCAGCAGCTACTTTAATAAAATAGCTAATGGAAATTTAAGTGAAAAGGTACGGAATACCACAGTTGAAAAATGTTTGAAAGAAGAGGAGAACTGGGTCTCAAAAACATCAAAACATCGAGACCTCATTATCTCATTAGCACATTCTGATTTAATTCCCTTACTCAACGATTCCGAAAAACTTCGTCCTGTCAACAACAGGCTGCTGAATTCTTGTTCTCTTTCTTTGCGCTATTTAAACAATCTACGCTTGCTGTCGAACATTGATGAGGAGGTCCGTATGCAAAACCAGATACATAACCGCTTCCTTCTTTCCGACACCAATGCGCTGCTTCATAACTTGATACGAGAGGGAGACGCTTCTTTTATTTATGAAAAAATAGGGACCACTATTGATACCGTTATGATTGACGAGTTTCAAGACACCTCACGCATGCAGTGGGAAAACTTCCGTTTGTTGCTGGAAGAAAGTTTATCACAGAAAGATGGAAGTCTTATTGTAGGCGATGTAAAGCAAAGTATTTATCGTTGGCGTAACGGCGATTGGAAAATATTGGCAGACCTTCCCCATGATTTGCATTTTCGGATAAAGGAAAAAAATCTGGAAAATAACTGGCGAAGTGAAGCTAATATTATTCACTTCAACAATGCTTTTTTCACTTCTGCCTGCCGGGTTTTAAGTTCCCGTTATGAGCAAGAGATGCAGAAACCCTGCCAGCCTCTGATTCAAGCCTATAACGATGTATGTCAGCATACGGTAAAGAAAACAGAATTAGGTTACGTAAAAATCTCATTTTTAGATAATGAGACTAAGGCTGATTATGTCGAAGCAACCCTTTACCAGTTGGCAGCAGAAGTAGATTCGCTGATAAATCAAGGAATACGGGCGGATGAAATAGCAATACTGGTGCGCAAAAACAAAAGCATACCAGCCATAGCCGATTATTTTGATAAACACACCGTCCACCGGATTGTTTCCGATGAAGCCTTTCGTCTTGATGCATCACTTGCCATCTGCATAATGATTGATGCATTGCGTTTCCTGGTATATCCTGATGACCGGATTTCAATGGCTCAACTGGCAATGGCTTTTCAAAAAGAAGTTTTGAAGAAAGACATTGACTTGAACACCATTTTACTTAATCAGATAGAAGATTATCTTCCGGCTGGATTTATCTTGCAAATAAAGGAGTTGCGTCTCATGCCCTTATACGAGTTGCTCGAAAAACTCTTTCAGCTTTTTGATTTAAAGGAAATACAAGATCAAGATGCGTACCTTTGTGCTTTTTACGATGCTATAACAGAGTATATGCAAGCTAACTCCTCGGAACTTACCGCCTTCCTCAATTATTGGGATGAAAAGCTACACGAAAAAACCATCCCTTCGGGAGAAATTGATGGCATTCGGATTTTGTCTATCCACAAATCAAAAGGATTGGAATATCACACCGTATTACTTCCTTTCTGTGATTGGCAAATGGAAAATGAAACGAATAACCATCTGATTTGGTGTTCGGTTGCCGGAACAGGAGAAGGAACAGATATTCCGCCGTTCAACCAACTGGATATTGTTCCCGTTAATTATTCCAATGCAATGGCTGAGTCTATTTATCAGAATAGCTACTTTGATGAACGTCTTCAGCTGTGGATTGATAATTTAAATTTACTTTACGTAGCGTTTACCAGAGCATGTAAAAACCTGATTATTTGGGGGCAGAAAGGGCAAAGCCGAAATGTTTCAGAGTTGCTTTATGAGGCTTTATCCCGATTAGACGGAATAACAATGAAACAGACATCTGGCAAAGCAGGTGTTGCTGGAGATAGCGATGAGACAGACGAAGTCTATGAATATGGTTCACTCTGCCTTTCCGAGCCTAAGAAGACCAGCCGCTCACAAAACCGACTTTTGATGCAACCGGAAGCTATACCTGTTCACATAGAAAGTTTACTTACCTCCATAGAGTTCAAACAGTCTAACCGTTCGGCTGATTTCATGCAGGGATCAGACGAAGAAGAGCAGCGAAAACAATACATTCGCCAAGGACAATTACTGCATTATGTTTTTGCTTCAATTGAGAAAGAAGGCGATTTGCCCGGAGTCTTAGAGCGTTTACTCTTTGAAGGGGTACTCGAAAGTGAGGAACAGGAAAAAGAAATACAGAAATTAGCGGCATGGGCTTTGCAAAATCCGATGGTAAAAAAATGGTATAATGATGACTGGAAACTTTACAATGAATGTTCCATTCTTTATACTGATGCAGAAGGAAATATACAGGTACGCCGCCCTGACAGGGTCATGATGAAAGGTGATGAGACCATTGTTGTCGATTTTAAATTTGGAAAGAAAAAAGAAGAATATCATACACAAGTGCGCGAATACATTTCCTTATTAAATGAAATGGGACATCCTAATGTAAAAGGATATTTGTGGTATGTATTTGCCAATGAACTTATATTAGTATAATTCTCACACAACCGATGAGTATGGAAACATTTTTGCAACAAGTAGCACATGATTTATATAATAAACTTGAAGGAGATTTCAGTGACGTTGCCGTGGTATTTCCCAATAAGCGTGCCGGACTGTTCTTCAATGAATATTTAGTCCAAAAGTCAAAGCATCCTTTATGGTCGCCGACTTATATCAGTATCAGTGAGTTGTTCCGTCGCTCTTCATCCCTGCAAGTTGGAGACCCGGTGAAACTGGTATGCGATCTTTATAAAATATTTACACAAGTTACTGGAAGTACTGAAACACTCGATGATTTTTATTTTTGGGGAGAAATGCTTATCGGTGACTTTGATGATGCCGACAAGAATTTGGTTAAAACAGAAGCTTTGTTTAATAACTTGAAAGATTTGAATGACTTGGGCAATGATTACGACTTTTTAGAAGAAGGTCAGAAAGAGGCTTTAAATCAGTTCTTTCATAATTTTTCTATCGATCAAGTTACTGAATTGAAGCAACGGTTTATGTCGTTATGGGATGTATTAGGCGATATCTATACTCAATATAAAGACCTGCTTCAGCAGCAGGGTATAGCCTATGAAGGAATGTTATACCGTCAAGTTATCGAATCATTGGAGGTGGAAAAACTTCCTTATAAAAAATATATTTTTGTAGGATTTAATGTACTGAATAAAGTAGAACATGCCTTGTTTAGTGTACTTCATAAAGCAGGGAAAGCTTTGTTTTATTGGGATTACGATACATTTTATTTGAATAAAACACCCCACGAAGCGGGTGAGTTCATTCGCCGTAACCTGAAGGATTTTCCATCCGAATTGCCTCCTGCATTTTTCGACAATTTAGGACACTTCAAGGAAATAGCATATATCCAGTCGCCTACAGAAAATGGGCAAGCACGATATCTTCCGCAATGGATACGAGAGAATCTGACAGAGAAAGAAAAAGAAACGGCTGTGGTGCTTTGCAATGAGGCGATGCTCCAGCCTGTCCTTCATTCTTTGCCTGAGAATGTCAGACATATAAACATTACCATGGGCTTCCCCTTGTCGCAGACTCCCGCTTATAGTTTTGTCAATGCCTTGTTAGATTTGCATGTTTCCGGCTACAATTCAAATAACGGACGCTTTCAGTTTAATGAGGTAATTAGCGTTTTGAAGCATGCATATACGCGTAGCCTTTCTGCAGAAGCCGAACATTTAGAGCAAGAGCTTACCCGAAATAATCGCTTCTATCCCCTCGTCTCCGAGTTGCAGGCTGATGAGCAGTTAACCCTGTTGTTTACTCCTTGTAAGAGCAATCAGGAACTTTGTATTCTGCTCTCTGAGGCACTCAAGCGTGTGGGAATGGTATATAAAGAACAAGCGGCAGCTGCCGATGAAGCGTTCGATCAACTTTATCGTGAAGCTCTGTTTAAGAGTTATACCCTTATTAACCGCTTCCGCACACTGACTGAGTGTAACGATTTAAATGTAAGAATGGAAACATTCAAACGTTTGCTAAATCGGGTAATGGGAACATCAAACATTCCTTTTCATGGTGAGCCTGCCATTGGTATGCAGGTCATGGGAGTTCTTGAAACCCGAAACCTTGATTTCCGGAATCTTGTGATGCTTTCTGTCAATGAAGGTCAGCTGCCCAAGACTGGCGGCGATTCATCTTTCATTCCTTATAATTTACGTAAGGCATTCGGCATGACCACCATTGATCATAAAATTGCGGTATATGCCTATTATTTCTATCGCTTGATTCAGCGGGCTGAACGGGTTACATTACTTTACAATACGGCAACCGAGGGTATAAACCGTGGTGAATGGTCGCGCTTTATGCTTCAGTTCCTCATAGAGTGGGGATATGAGATTAAACACTATAGCCTGGAGGCAAGTCAATCGCCTCAAGGTACTGTTCCCATTACGATAGAGAAGACTCCCGATATTATGCGCCGCATGCAAAACCGCTTCGATGTGCGCGTAAATCAGCGTGCCATACTGTCGCCCTCTGCATTGAATTGCTATATGGATTGTTCGTTAAAATTCTATTACAAGTATGTGGCTTCACTTTCAGCTCCCGATGAAGTCAGTGCTGAAATTGACTCAGCAAGATTCGGAAGTATTTTCCACTATGCAGCCGAGCATATTTATAATGACTTGAGTATCCATAATAAAGTCATCAACAAAGAAGCCATCGAAACTCTGCTGAAAGACGAAATCAAACTGAAAGACTATGTGGATTGTGGGTTTAAAAAACTATTCTTTAACATCCCCGAAAATGAACGGCCAGAATACAATGGTATCCAGCTGATTAATTCAGAAGTCATCGTGCGCTATATTCGCCAACTTCTTGAAAACGATTTGCGTTATGCTCCCTTTACCTTTGTAGCTTCAGAATGGCCTGTAGAAGAAACCATTGACATACAAACGCCAAAAGGGGTTCTAAAATTACGCATGGGAGGTACCATTGATCGCATGGATAGCAAAGATGGCGTTTTGCGCATTGTCGATTATAAAACCGGAGGTGATGCCGACACTCCTCCTAATATTGAGAGTCTGTTTATTCCCGACAAGAAACGTTCCGGTTACGTATTCCAGACCTTTCTTTATGCTTCTCTTGTTTGCCGTAAACTTCGAGAACGGGGTGATGACCGCCGGGTAGCTCCTTCCCTGCTTTACATTCACAGGGCAGCCGCCGATAACTACTCTCCTGTTATTCAGATGGGAGAAGCGCGTAAACCAAAAGAACCCGTTGAGGATTTTGCTCAGCATGAAATGGAGTTCCGTGAAAATTTAACCCGCTTGATAGAAGAGATATTTACACCCGAAATAGCTTTTACTCAAACCGAAATAGAAGATAAATGTGCGTATTGTGATTTTCGTAAGCTTTGCAAAAAGTAATTAACGTGAAAGCATCTGTTAGATAATCTCAAGGTCTTGGCTGAATGTAATTTTATTTTGCTAAGACCTTGTTGTATTAATAATCAACTTCGCTAAATCCATGATATATTCAAAGTTAATACATCAAAAAAGGAGATAAATACTTTTGAAAGTATTTATCTCCTTTTTGAGCCTCTTGTCGGATTCGAACCAACGACCCCGAGATTACAAATCACGTGCTCTGGCCAACTGAGCTAAAGAGGCAGTGTTTATTTCTTAATTGCGAGTGCAAAGGTAGCGGTTTGTTCTGATAATTCCAAACTTTTTTGATGTTTTTTTTCTTCAATCTTGAAAAAAGATGCTAAAGATGAGCTTTTCTACCTTCCTCTATCAGTATATAAGCCTGAAAACGAGTGTCTGTTCGCACTGGAGTAAGCGATAAATAACCGCTGAGAAGTTGATTTCCTACGATGTGTGCCGGGGCTTGTTCACACATTGTTCGGTGAAAGTTGAGTGCTTCTCCGTCTGCACGATAATGTTCGGTTATATATCTACCTTGTGAATTATGGACAACATAGCGGTCGAAAATCAAACGGGCTACTACTCCCATGTTCATCCGAAGATTAATCTCCACACAGGGATGCAACTTATAATTTCCGTCTTGGACGCATATCATCATATCCACCCCTAAATATCCTACATAGCAATCTTTAAGCAATGCTGAAAGTTTTTTTATCAGTTTTTCTCTTACTTCGTTTAGAAAGATTACTGGAACATACAATGAAATCCTTCTTTCTATCTCTTCGTTTGGCAGTAATAAGTTCGCTTTATAGTTACCGAAAGTATCTGTTTCAAACAAAGAATATCCGGCAAAACAAACCTTTCCCTCTTGACTCACATGAAACTCCATGGCAAAATCAGTCACTTTAGAGTAGAAGGGTTCTGCCATTACCGCTCCTTGAGTACGGATTATGCGTGAAATCCAGCCTTCTATAGGTTTACTCCATGTAGAGGGGGATACACGTGCCAATCCTCTTCCGCTCCCCGACCAAGGCGATTTTAAGATAACTTCTCCCTGAATATCCACAAAACTGCGTACTGATTCAATAGAGGTACAAACATCCGCATCGCCACAGATAAGAGGAAAATCAGAGAATTCCTGGAGTATTTCTGTACAGCGCTGCCTTCCTGCAAGATAGCGGAGTTTATGTAAACGTTTTTCATCGGGAAGGAAACCAGAAGAAATCACTTCTTGCAAGGAGTATACCAAAGCTGGATTCCATCCCCAAGGCGAGCAAGGCATGGAAATCCAGTTTTCGGTCCAAGAAATGTCCGATGGGAATAATGGACTCTCCCACTCTTCTACATGGCATAGGTTATTTACTTTTACCCAGCCGCCCTTTTCGGCATACCATGCCGGGAGTACCGACATATCTGCTGCCATCCGTTTGATTTCCGCAGGCGCTTTATAATAAGGCGTAAAGTTTGCCATCGCCATGTCATGCTCAGGATTAAAGTAATAAATTGTATTTGCCATAAGATTTTTTGTCATTGTTTTACATGCAGTGACAAAGTTACTGAAAGGCAAACGTATTACCAAACCGGAACTTACTTTTATAGGCAAACTGTCCGGCTTTATAATTTTATTCCACGGTAACAGACTTCGCTAGATTACGGGGTTTGTCCACATCCTTTCCTTTGCATATCGCTACATGATAAGCTAGTAATTGCAAAGGAATAATAGTATTAAGCGGTTCCAGGCACTCCAGTGTAGGAGGAACCTCTATAACTTCATCAGCTAAAGCACCAATAGTGCAGTCTCCTTCCGTTACTATTGCAATGATTTTTCCTTTGCGTGCTTTTATTTCTTGAACATTACTCAGTATTTTATCATACATACCGTTATGTGTTGCAATTACAACTACTGGCATTTCAGAATCAATTAATGCAATCGGGCCATGCTTCATTTCTGCAGCTGGATAACCTTCTGCATGAATGTAAGAAATCTCCTTAAGCTTTAAGGCCCCCTCCAGTGCCACTGGATAATTGAAACCACGCCCCAAATAAATAATATTGGTGGCATAGGTAAATATTTTTGCCAAATCAGCTATCCGGTTATTCTGTTTTAATACTAATTTCATTTGCTGGGGAAGTTGGTGTAATGCCTTCAACAGTTCTTTAAACTCTAATTCATCTATCGTTCCTTTGCTCCGTCCCAAATTGAAAGCTAGCATGGCCAATACAAGCACTTGACCGGTAAATGCTTTCGTGGAAGCAACTCCAATTTCTGGTCCCACGTGAATATAAGAACCTGTATGAGTATTACGAGGAATGGATGATCCTACTACGTTACATATTCCGTAAACAAAAGCTCCTTTTTCTTTTGCCAACTCCAGGGCTGCCAATGTATCTGCCGTTTCACCCGATTGCGAGATAGCTATTACCACATCCTCTGGACTGATAATAGGATTGCTATATCGAAATTCAGAGGCATATTCCACCATTACTGGAATGCGACAATAATTTTCTAAGAGATATTTCCCGATTAGTCCGGCATGCCATGAAGTACCACAGGCTACAATAATAATTCGCTGAGCTCGCAACACACGCTCTTTATAAGTTTCAACAGCTGATAATGTAAGTTGATAGGTTTCTATATTTACTCGTCCACGCATGCAGTCAATCAGGCAATCAGGCTGTTCAAAAATCTCTTTCAACATGTAATGAGGATAGTCACCTTTCTCTAGTTTGCTAATTTCTACATCAATTGTTTTTATGTCTGGAATAATAATGCCTTCATGCAGATTTTCCACTTTTAGTCCATCATCCAGGCTAATAACAGCTATTTCCTCATCTTTTAAATAAACTACCTGATTGGTATAATCCGCTAAGGGTGTTACATCTGAACTTATAAAATATTCATTCTTGCCAATACCCACAACTAACGGACTGCTTTTACGGGCGGCTATTAGCTGACCTGGGTTGAATTTGTCTAACACTGCAATCGCATAAGCGCCAACAACAGAACGTAGAGCTACTTTTATTCCTGTCAGTAAATCCAAAGACTGACTGCTGCATATATAGTCAATGAATTGTACAAGAACTTCGGTATCAGTATCGCTTTTAAATTGATATCCTTTCGTTTTAAGCATATCTTTCAGGGCAATATAGTTCTCTATAATTCCGTTATGAACTAAAGCAAACCTCCCGGAAGAAGAGCAATGAGGATGGGCATTCGTTTCAGAAGGCTCCCCGTGAGTTGCCCAACGTGTATGAGCTATTCCTACACTTTCATTCATGTCATGAGTAGCTGTCAGCTTCTCTAGGTTGCTGACTTTTCCTTTGGCTTTATATATTTTTAAAAGAGAATTTTTATTTAGTAAAGCAACACCAGCACTGTCATATCCACGATATTCTAAACGTTTCAATCCGTTTATCAAGATTGGTAGCGCTTTCCGTTTCCCAATATAACCTACAATTCCACACATAGTTATAATAGTTGTACCTTTTGTTTAAAATGTAATTGTATCGCAAGTTCCTGCTTCTATTTGCATGTGTTAAAACTGATAGTATTTCTCTATATAGTTAATAAAAGCTTGATTTAGCAAACGTAATCCTCCTTCTGTAGGATATTCTCCACTGAAATACCAATCCCCAGAGTGATTAGGGCAAGATTCATGAAGGCCCTCTAAAGTTTGATAAACAATTTTTACTTTTGTACTCACTTCTTGGGGAGTTAACATAACAGCTATTTTATCCGCTATCTCTTCGTTTGTAAAAGGGGAATAAATCTCTTTTATATAGTTGAACCGTACATGCTTCATATTCTCTGAAGAATATTTGACCTTCTTATAAACCCGTTCAATAACATCTTTCATGCCACGTTCCATCAGTAATGTGACGGCAGCCTTGAATGCGATAAACTGTTCCATACTTGACATATCAATGCCATAATAATCCGGATAGCGTACTTGCGGCGAGGAGGATACAATAACAATCTGCTTTGGATTTAAGCGATTGAGAATTCGGATAATGCTTTGGCGCAAGGTTGTACCTCGCACAATACTGTCATCAATGATGACCAGATTGTCTATGAAAGGTTGTAAACTGCCGTAAGTTACATCATAAACATGTGCAGCCAAATCATTACGGTTATTTCCTTCAGCTATAAAAGTTCGTAATTTGATATCTTTGATTGCTACTTTTTCACTGCGGATACGCATAGAAAGAATCTGCTCCACCTTTTCAGGGGTAACATCCTTACCTAAGCCCCGGATACGTTCTGCCTTCAGTTGGTTCAGATAGACATCCAGCCCTTGCAGCATTCCGAAGAAAGCAACTTCAGCTGTATTGGGGATATAAGAAAAAACAGTATGCTCAATGTCATAATCCACAGCTTTCAAAATAGGCTGCACCAGGCGTTCTCCCAGTTTTTTTCTCTCCTTATATATATCCTGGTCGCTGCCCCGACTGAAATAAATCCGCTCAAATGAACATGCTTTTGTTCCTTGGCCTTTATTGATTGAAGCCAGCCGAAGGTTACCCTCCCTATTAAGTAATAACGCTTCCCCTGGGTTTAATTCATGGATTTCTTCGATAGGTACATGCATTGCTGTTTGAATAACGGGGCGTTCGGAAGCTAATATCATCACTTCTTCATTTTTATACCAAAAGGCTGTGCGGATTCCCCATGGGTCACGCAGTGCGAAGCTGTCTCCACTGCCAGTCATTCCGCAAACAACATATCCTCCATCCCATAAAGCACTTGCTTTTCTTAAAACAGGAACAAGATCCATTCGCTGTTCAATGGCTTGTGTAATCTGTATTCCTGTCAATCCTTCTGCTTTAAACTGCTGATAAAGATAATCCACCTCTTTATCCAGCTGATATCCTAATTGTTCCAATAAAAGGTAGGTGTCGGCATATAGCCGTGGATGTTGTCCTGTGGAGGCGATTTGGGCAAAAATCTCATCAACATTTGTTAAATTGAAATTGCCGCAAAGAACCAGATTCCGACTCCTCCAATTATTGCGACGTAAAAAAGGGTGAATATATGACAACCCTTTTCGTCCCGTAGTGGAATAGCGTAAATGCCCCATATATAATTCTCCGGCAAAAGGTATCTGCTCTTGAGCAAATACTCCATCGGCTAATTGCTCCTTTTCAAACCCTTCCAATTGTTGATGCACATGCTGAAATACCTCAGTGATTGCACTTGTCCCAACTGCTCGCTCACGGAAAATGAACTCTTCGCCTGGGTTGGCATTCAGTTTTATACAAGAGAGCCCTGCCCCTTCTTGTCCTCGGTTATGCTGCTTTTCCATTAACAGATATAGGATATTTATACCCCACATCCAAGTCCCGTACTTCTTTTGATAGTATTCCAATGGCTTAAGCAACCGTACCATTGCTACACCACATTCATGTTTTAGCGGTTCCATAAGATATTTTATATGATTATTTTGGAGTCAAAAATAAGTAGTAATTGATTCAATAACCGCTTCTATACCTCTTGTTTGATGATTAAAAATAACTGATCTTTCAATATGAATCAATAACCCTCGTTTTTGCTTTTATATTCAAACTATATCAAGACAGATAAGTTGTTTTTTAAAAACGGGATAATTTTTTGTTCTAAAACTAATTGCTATGCAAGCATTATGATAGTTTTATGTTTACTTTTGCGTCTGTATTGTTATCGGATAAGCTTAATTAAGTACAAATAGATATGGCGTTAATTAATGAACACTTCCTAGAGTTGCCTCAAAATAGTTGGGCATCCAAAGTAGAAAAGGAAATTGGGATTTTTAAAATAATTCATCCGGCATCACAGTTAATTAATTTAGGATTCAATGCTGTTAATCATACATTGAGTCCCCATATCATACAAGCCATGCATCATTCTATAGATGAAGTCGCAAACAGTAGCGTTGTTTCGGGAGATTCTTACAGATTATGTCACCCCTTGCTGCGTGATTGTATTATCAAGCATGATTATAATACGAGAGGTATCCATTTAAATACGGAGGAAATATTCATCAATAGAGGAGTAAAAAATGAAATAGGAAATATCAGTGAGATTCTTTATAGCGACAATGCTATTGGAATCGCTAATCCTTGTCAGCCTATTTATATGGGTAAAAATATAGAATATTTACCCGAAGATGAAAGCAATGGATTTCTTCCGCAAATACCCGATCATCAGATTGATGTGGTATATCTTTCCTCACCTAATAATCCAACAGGAATGGTCTTCAGTAAATCACAACTGAAGAAATGGGTTGATTATGCCTTGAAGAATAATGTATTGATTTTGTTTGATGCAACTTATGAAGCTTATATACAAGCACCTAATATACCTCATTCAATTTATGAGATAAGAGGTGCTAAGAAAGTAGCCATTGAGTTGCGCAGCTTTTCCCAGATTTTTGGAACGGGCGGAATGGAATGCGGGTACACAGTCATTCCTAAAGAACTGAATATAGAATCACTGGATGGTAGAAATCTCTCTATTAACAGCTTGTGGCGATGCCGTCAAGAGTTTCGCTCAGATTATGCCCCTTATTTATGGCAAAGTGCTGCTGCAGCCAGCTATACAGAAAAAGGTAAAGCCGGAGTCAAAGCTTCGCTCGATTATTTTCTGGAGAACACACTATGTATGCGTCGGGAACTTTCACAAACAGGACTCAAATTATATGGTGGAGAACATATCCCTTATCTGTGGATAAAAACTCCGAAAGGCTGTACCTCCTGGGAGTATTTCAGACAAATGCTTTATGGTGCACTAGTGGTTTGTACTCCTGGTACCGCCTTCGGTCCATATGGGGAGGGATTTATTCGTTTGAGTGCTTTTGCCACACAGAAAGAATGTAAAGAAGCAACTTCCAGATTATGTAAGTGGCTAAAATAATTTATTAAATAATTACAGCAATGAACAAGGAAAATTTAGGACTTTATGATGCTTCCCATGAACACGATGCCTGTGGCGTGGGCATGGTAGTCAATATTCATGGCAACAAGTCACACGAGTTGGTGGAAGCTGCTTTAAAGACGCTTGAAAATATGCGGCATCGTGGCGCAGAAGGTGCTGATAGTAAGACAGGAGATGGTGCAGGAATCATGTTACAAATTCCTCATGAATTTATCCTTTTACAGGGAATTCCGGTACCAGAGAAAGGAAAATATGGAACAGGACTTATCTTTTTACCTAAGTTGAAAAGAGAACAAGAAGAAATTCTGAGCGTAGTACTGGAAGAAGTGGAACGTGAAGGACTTACTTTGATGCATTTGCGTAGTGTTCCTACCAATTCAAATTGTCTTGGGAAGGATGCATTGGCCACTGAACCATCTATTAAGCAGTTATTTATTACAGGTGCTACTGATACTTGTAATTTTGAACAGACCTTGTATTTCATCCGAAAGAGAATTGAAAAAAGAATAAGTCATAAAGACTTTTATATTGTTTCCCTTTCCAGCAAAAACATTATTTATAAGGGGATGTTGACTTCAATGCAAGTGCGAGAGTATTTTACAGATCTTACCCATCCTTACTTTACCAGTGGAATGGCTTTGGTACACTCACGCTTCAGTACGAATACGTTTCCCACATGGAGTTTGGCGCAGCCTTTCAGATTGTTGGCTCATAATGGTGAGATTAATACAATTCGTGGAAATAGAAAATGGATGGAAGCGCGTGAAAGTGTGCTGTCCTCAGAAATATTTCCTGACATAAAAGAACTCAGTCCTATTATTCAGCCTGATATGAGTGACAGTGCTTCACTGGATAATGTCCTTGAGTTTTTAGTAATGTCCGGATTGAGTTTGCCCCATGCCATGAGCATGCTTATTCCCGAATCTTTTAATGATAAGAACCCTATTAGTGACAAGCTGAAAGCTTTTTATGAATATCATTCCATTTTGATGGAACCTTGGGACGGGCCAGCTGCTTTATTGTTTAGTGACGGAAGATATGCCGGAGGAATGTTAGACCGAAACGGGCTACGACCTGCGCGCTATTTAATTACACACAAAGATACCATGGTAGTAGCCAGTGAAGTAGGAGTAATGAATTTTGACCCGAGTGAAATCAAGGAAAAGGGACGACTACAGCCAGGAAAGATTCTATTGGTTGATACAGAACAAGGAAAAATCTATTATGACGGAGAGTTGAAAGAGCAGTTGGCTTCTGCTAAGCCATATCAAGACTGGCTTTCTGCTAACCGGATTGAATTAAACACCTTGAAAAGCGGAAAGAAAATTGACAATATCGTAACCGATCTGCAACGTAGGCAGCGGGCTTTCGGGTTTACGAGAGAGGATGTAGAGCGGACATTGATTCCAATGGCAAACACCGGTTCTGAACCTGTGGCATCTATGGGTAATGATACTCCACTCGCTGTTCTATCGCAGCAGCCACAGTTACTTTTTAATTATTTCAGACAACAATTTGCTCAGGTTACTAATCCTCCGATAGATCCTATCAGAGAAGAGCTGGTGATGTCGTTGACCGAATATATCGGGGCTGTAGGAATGCATATTCTTTCTCCAAATGAAAGCCACTGCAAGATGGTTAGGCTACCACATCCAGTACTTAACAATACTCAGTTAGACATTCTGTGTAACATACAGTATAAGGGGTTTAAAACGACAAAACTGCCTATATTATTTGACTCTAAAGGAGGAAGGGAGGCTCTTCAACAAGCCTTGAGCGAGCTCTGTAAAAACGCTGAACAAGCAGTCGGTCAAGGAGCAAATTACCTTATTCTTACAGACAGAGACATAAATGAAAAAATGGCTGCTATTCCGTCATTATTGGCAGTAAGCGCAGTTCATCATCATCTGATTTCCGTGCAGAAGAGGGTGCAGACTGCTTTGATTATAGAGAGCGGTGAAATAAGAGAAGTAATGCATGCCGCTTTACTGCTAGGTTATGGTGCCAGTGCCATCAATCCATATATGGCTTTTGCCAGTCTGGCAGAGTTAGTAAATAAAGGAGAATTACAGCTTAATTACGAAACAGCCGAGAAAAACTATATCAAGGCTATCTGCAAAGGATTGCTGAAAATCATGAGTAAAATGGGTATTAGTACCATTCGTTCCTACCGGGGAGCCAAACTTTTTGAACCGATAGGAATTAGTCAGGGGCTACTTAGGACTTATTTTGGCACTCCGACATCTGCTATTGGCGGTATTCGTTTGGAGGAGGTTGCTCAAGATGCCATAGCTCTGCATGATGCTGCCTTCTCGCCAGATGCTGCAAACGAAAGCTTATTGCCACATCTGGGGATGTACTCTTTCAGGAAAGATGGTGAAAAGCATGCTTGGAACCCGGAAACAATCAGTCTTCTGCAATTGGCTACCCGTCTGGGAAGTTACAGTAAGTTTAAAGAATTTACGGCTCTGGTAGATGAAAAAGACAATCCGATTTTCTTGCGTGATTTCTTTACTTTGAAAAAGAAACCTATTTCCATAGATAAGGTAGAGCCTGTTGAGCAAATTGTAAAACATTTTGTCACAGGAGCTATGTCATTTGGTGCAATTAGCAAAGAGGCTCATGAGGCATTAGCGCTAGCGATGAATAAAATGGGGACACGGAGCAATACCGGAGAAGGTGGTGAAGACTCTTCACGATTTTCAGAAACAGTAAACGGCATCTCTCTATGTAGTAAAACAAAGCAAATAGCTTCGGGACGATTTGGTGTTACGGCTGAATACTTGGTTAATGCAGAAGAAATACAAATCAAAATAGCCCAGGGAGCAAAACCTGGAGAAGGAGGGCAACTTCCAGGATATAAGGTTAATGAGGTTATAGCAAAAACCCGACACTCCATTCCGGGTATTTCACTGATATCTCCCCCACCTCATCACGATATCTATTCCATAGAAGATTTGGCTCAATTGATTTTTGACTTGAAAAAGGTGAATCCACGAGCTAAAATTAGTGTAAAACTTGTATCTGAAAGTGGTGTGGGTACCATTGCGGCCGGAGTGGCTAAAGCAGGAGCCGATATCATTGTCATCAGTGGAGCAGAAGGTGGAACAGGTGCATCTCCTGCAAGCAGTATGCGCTATGCAGGTATTTCACCCGAAATAGGTCTCAGTGAAACTCAACAGACCTTAATGCTGAACGGATTGCGCGGACAAGTGAAGTTGCAGACAGATGGACAATTAAAAACAGGACGTGATATTGTTAACATGGCACTGTTAGGTGCCGATGAGTTTGGCTTCGGAACCGCTGCTCTCATTGTGTTAGGATGTGTCATGATGCGTAAATGCCATACAAATGCCTGTCCGGTAGGAGTCGCTACTCAAGATCCGAAACTACGTGAACATTTCCGTGGGCATTATAAATATGTGATAAATTATTTTACTTTCTTGGCACAGGAAGTCCGTGAATACCTGGCGGAAATGGGATTTACAAAACTCGAGGATATTGTAGGTAGAACTGATTTGATTCAATTAAAGCCGATTCCTGCCAATAGCAAAGCATCGCTCTTAGACTTTCACCGATTATTTCAGCAAGTTAACAGCGACTCTCCTCTCCACTTCATTGGAAATATCAGAAGTGATTTTGAACAAGAGAAAGACTCTCTCATCCTTGAAGCAGCTCGTTGCAGTATAGAAGCAGCTAAGGAAATATCTTTGGAATATACAATAGCCAATACTGATAGGTCAGTAGGAGCTATGCTTGCCGGTGTCATAGCTAAGCGATATGGACAACAAGGTTTACCCGATCAGACTATTCAGATTAAATTCAAGGGGTCGGCAGGACAAAGCTTCGGGGCTTTCCTTCCTCACGGTGTCAGTTTTAAGCTAGAAGGCGAAGCCAATGATTATATGGGAAAAGGATTGAGTGGAGGTCGGATTGCTGTCTTTCCTCCTGTTCGCAGCCATTTTGACGCAGAAAAGAACACCATTGCTGGCAATACGCTGCTATATGGTGCTACCAGTGGAGAAGTTTATATTAACGGCTGTGTGGGCGAACGTTTTGCTGTTCGTAATTCCGGTGCCATAGCAGTAGTAGAAGGTGTAGGTGATCACTGCTGTGAATACATGACAGGAGGACGTGTTGTTGTATTGGGAGATACTGGAAGAAACTTTGCAGCTGGTATGAGTGGAGGTATTGCCTATGTATGGAATAAGGGACACCGCTTTGATTATTTCTGCAATATGGAAATGGTAGAACTTTCATTGGTAGAAGATACGGCAAGCCGCAAAGAATTGCACGAGTTGATTCGTCAGCATTATCTGTACACTGGCTCTCAGATAGCCCGTCTCATGCTGGATGATTGGAATCACTATGTAGAAGATTTTCTTCAGATAGTCCCTATTGAGTACAAACGGGTCTTACAGGAAGAGCAAATCCAAAAGCTACAACTAAGAATTGCTGAAGTACAAAGAGATTATTAACCAGTAACTGAATATAAATGATGAAAGATTCAAAGTTATTTCTTAAAATACCGCGTCAGGAAGCAGGATACCGCCCGGTTCATGACCGCATTTCCGATTTCAGCGAAGTAGAACAAACGTTAAACAGTCGTGACCGTAAGCTACAGGCATCTCGCTGCATGAATTGTGGTGTACCATTCTGCCATTGGGCTTGTCCATTAGGCAATAAACAACCTGAATTTCAGGCTGCATTGGCTCAGGCAAAGTGGGAAGAAGCTTATCAAATTCTGAGTCTGACTAATGATTTCCCTGAATTTACCGGTCGCATCTGTCCTGCGCTTTGTGAAAAGTCCTGTGTTCTGAAACTGACGCTGGATGCTCCTATTACTATTCGTGAGAATGAAGTCGCCATTGCTGAAGCTGCTTTTCGGGAAGGATATATTAAGCCACGACATATTAGCTATAAAGATAAGCGAGTAGCCATTATCGGATCAGGTCCTGCCGGACTGGCTGCAGCTAATCAACTCAATCATATGGGCTACCATGTAACAGTCATTGATAAAAATGAAGCGCCTGGAGGATTGTTGCGTTATGGCATTCCGAACTTTAAATTAAGTAAAGGAATCATAGACAGGCGTATTCAACTGATGAAAGAGGAAGGGGTTCAATTCTATCAAAACATGGAAGTAGATGTTACTGCTTTACCCGAAGGATATGATGCCTATTGCATTTGTACAGGTACACCGGTGGCACGCGATTTAAATATTCCTGGCAGAGAATTAAAAGGAGTTCATTTAGCTTTAGAAATGTTGTCACAACAAAACCGTATCCTGGCTGGTCAGAATTTTACGAAAGATAAACTGATAAATGCCAAGGGGAAGAAAGTTTTAGTTGTAGGAGGTGGAGATACTGGAAGCGATTGCATAGGTACTAGCCATCGGCAGGGGGCTATAAGTGTGACTCAAATAGAAATCATGCCCCAACCACCTATTGGGGAAAATCCAGCAACCCCCTGGCCGCAGTGGCCTGTGGCGCTGAAGACTACTTCCAGTCATGAAGAAGGCTGTATCCGCAGATGGAATCTGGCATCGCAGCGTTTTATCGGTAAAAATGGGAAAGTAACTGGTGTGGAAGTCGAGGAGGTGGAATGGATACCTGCCTCTGACAGTGGACGGGCTACGATGCATCCAACCGGGAAAAAAGAAATCATAGAGGCTGATCTTGTTTTATTGGCAATGGGATTCTTAAAGCCTGAACTTCCACAGTTTGCTGAAAACGTGTTCGTGGCAGGAGATGCGGCATCAGGACCCAGTCTTGTGGTACGAGCTATAGCGAGTGGACGGGAAGCTGCCCGGAAGATTCATGAATACCTCCATTGTTAAACAATAAAAACATTTATAGTTATGTGTGGAATCTCTGGAATTTTTCAAATCAAGCAACCAACCGATGATTTACGTCAGAAAGTCTTAAGGATGTCTCAAAAGCTGCGTCATCGTGGCCCTGACTGGAGTGGAATTTATGTAGGGCAGTCTGCTATACTTGCACATGAACGGTTATCTATCGTTGATCCGGAAAGCGGAAAACAGCCCTTATTCTCCTCTGACAGGAAGCAAGTTCTCGCCGTAAACGGAGAAATATATAATCATCGTACGATTCGGCAGCATTACGCTGGGAGATATTCGTTCCAGACGGGAAGTGACTGCGAAGTCATATTGGCTCTTTATCGGGATAAAGGAATACATTTTCTGGAAGAGCTGAATGGCATCTTTGCTTTTGCTCTTTATGACGAGGAAAAAAACGAGTTCCTTATCGCGAGAGATGCGATTGGCGTAATTCCATTGTATATTGGAGAAGATAAAGACGGATTGCTTTATATGGCAAGCGAACTTAAGGCGTTGGAGGGATTTTGTGATACATATAGACCTTTCCCTCCAGGACATTATTATTGGAGCCGGGAAGGGAAAATCATGCCATGGTATCAAAGAGACTGGGAGAATTTTGAAGCCGTGGAAAAGAATGAAACGGACTTGAAACTGCTTCGGGAATCACTGGAGGCTGCCGTTCATCGGCAACTGATGTGTGATGTGCCTTATGGAGTATTATTGAGTGGGGGATTAGATTCTTCGGTTATTTCAGCCATTGCGAAGAAATATTCTTCTCACCGCATCGAAACAGGCAACCAGTGTACTGCTTGGTGGCCTCAGTTGCATAGCTTTGCCATCGGGCTGAAAGGAGCCCCCGATTTAATCAAGGCAAAAGAGGTGGCAGATTACATCGGTACTGTACACCATGAAATCAATTATACTCTTCAAGAAGGTCTGGATGCTATTCGTGATGTTATTTATCACATTGAAACTTATGATATTACAACGGTACGTGCATCTACTCCTATGTATTTATTAGCCCGTGTCATAAAATCCATGGGAATCAAAATGGTATTGAGCGGTGAAGGTGCCGATGAGGTTTTTGGCGGATACTTGTATTTCCATAAAGCTCCAAATAGTCGTGAATTTCATGATGAAACTGTACGGAAACTCCGTAAATTGTATCTGTATGATTGCCTCCGGGCAAATAAAGCATTGGCAGCTTGGGGTGTAGAAGGACGCGTCCCCTTTTTGGATAAAGAATTTCTGGATGTGGCTATGCGAATCAACCCTAAAGATAAAATGTGTCCGGGAAAAACCATTGAAAAGAAAATCATCAGAGAAGCTTGCAGTGACCTGCTGCCTGATGATGTAACTTGGCGTCAAAAGGAACAGTTCAGTGACGGGGTTGGTTATGGCTGGATTGATTTGCTTAAGAGTTATACAGGGAAAGTAGTCAGTGACGAACAGATGCAACATGCTGCAGAACGCTATCCCATCAATCCGCCTATGAATAAAGAGGAATATTATTACCGTTCCTTGTTTGAAGAATATTTTCCTAGTGAAAGTGCTGCGCGTAGTGTGCCTCATGAAGCAAGCATTGCTTGTTCTACAGCTACTGCACTGCAATGGGACTTGGCTTGGAAAGGTAGAAATGAGCCCAGTGGTCGTGCGGTCGATATACACGAGAATAAACTTTGCTAAATTAAATAAATGATAAAAGAAAAAAGTGGCAGACTATATTTTGTTTTGTTGGAAATTATTTATAAGTTTGCACTCATTCAAAGAAAATAATTATGAATATACAGATGTTACATACAAATTGGTGGCGCACTTACTTCTTCCATAGTCGTAAGCGCAGCAAATTGTATCTATCTGTATCCGAATAACCACTCTCTCATTGATTATTTTAGAGATTTACAATAGAAGGTCTGTCGAACTTACGGCAGACCTTTTTTTTATATCCTATCCTGTCATAAGTAATTGTTTAACATCATAAAATCAATATATTAAGATGAAAACCTATCAAGTAAATCCAACCGGTTATTACGGAGAGTTTGGAGGTGCCTATATCCCGGAAATATTGCACCGTTGTGTTCATGAACTAAAAAGTTGTTACGTGAGTATATTGGAAAGCGAATCATTCCAAAAGGAATTCCAGCAACTTCTTCGTGATTATGTGGGTAGACCCTCTCCTCTTTATCTTGCTCAGAGACTCAGCAAAAAATATGGTTGTAAAATTTATCTAAAACGAGAAGACCTGAACCATACAGGTGCACATAAAATAAACAACGCTATCGGGCAGGTGCTGTTAGCTAAGCGCATGGGAAAATCACGCATCATTGCAGAAACAGGAGCAGGTCAGCATGGTGTGGCTACTGCTACTGTTTGCGCACTGATGCATCTTCCTTGCTTTATTTATATGGGGGAAATTGATGTGGAGCGGCAACATGTGAATGTACAGCGGATGAAGATGTTGGGAGCTACAGTGATTCCCGTATCCAGCGGCAATAAAACCTTAAAAGATGCTACGAATGAGGCCATACGCGACTGGTGTTGTCATCCTGAAGATACCTATTATGTAATAGGCTCTACGGTAGGGCCACACCCTTATCCTGATATGGTAGCCCGTTTGCAATCGGTCATCAGTGAAGAAATCCGACGCCAGCTGCTGGAGCAAGAAGGAAGAGACTATCCCGATTATCTGATAGCCTGTGTAGGTGGTGGCAGCAATGCGGCAGGTACAGTTTATCACTACCTGAATGATGAAAGAGTGCATATTATATTGGCGGAAGCCGCAGGAAAAGGTATTGACAGCGGCCTGTCGGCTGCCACCATCCAACTGGGAAAGACAGGCATTATTCATGGCTCTAAAACCCTGGTAATGCAGAATGAAGACGGACAAATTCTGGAACCCTACTCCATCAGTGCGGGACTGGATTACCCTGGTATCGGTCCCATGCATGCCAACCTGGTCCGCCAGAAGCGGGCTACTGTTATAGCAATCAATGACCAAGAAGCACTGAATGCAGCATACGAACTGACACAGTTAGAAGGTATCATACCTGCTTTGGAAAGCGCACATGCTCTGGGGGCTTTAGAAAAAAAGGATTTCAAAGCTCATGACATCGTAGTGCTGACCGTATCGGGAAGAGGAGATAAAGATCTGGACACTTACTTGAAATGTAAACAAATCACCTATTGAAAAAGAAAATGAAAACATATACTTATATCACTCAAAGCAAGATTTTGCCGGGAGATCTTCACACTCCGGTCAGCATTTATCTGAAAGCACGCGACTTGTTTCCTCAAAGTGCTTTAATGGAAAGCTCCGATTATCAGAGTTGCGAAAACAGCCGTTCTTTTATCGGATTAGATCCCATTGCCCAAATCAGCGTCAACAGAAATATCGCTACAGCCGTTTTCCCAGACCATACGGAAGAAAGCCGGTTGATTGATGCAGATCATCCTCTGGAAAATATATTAGACCATTATTTGCATCGGTTTCATGTAACAGGAGATGGCAGCGACTACTGTGGGCTTTATGGATACACTTCGTTTAATGCTGTGAAATATTTCGAGCCTGTCAGGATAAAAGACAGCCAGGAACCCAAGAATGATGCCCCTGATCTGTTATATATATTATATCGCTATCTGATTGTTTTCCATGACTTTCGTCATGAGTTAATGCTCATTGAGATGCAGCAAGAGGGAGAAGACAGCAAGTTGTCCCAGATTGAAAAAGCAATATTAAACAGGAACTACAGTTTGTATGATTTTCATGCAATAGGAGAAACTTACAGCACACTGACTGATGAAGAGCATAAGGCTAATATCCGGAAGGGCATTGCTCACTGTTTGCGGGGAGATGTTTTTCAAGTAGTCCTTTCCCGGAGGTTTATCCAACGCTATCAGGGAGATGATTTTCAACTCTACAGAGCTTTACGCAGCATCAACCCATCACCCTATTTGTTTTATTTCGATTTTGGCGATTTCCGTATTTTAGGGTCTTCTCCTGAAACACATTGTAAGATTATCAGCCGACAAGCTGCCATTGACCCCATTGCCGGTACTACACGGCGTACGGGTAACCCGGAAACAGACCAAGCATTAGCGGCACAGTTACTGGCTGATGCCAAAGAGAATGCCGAACACGTCATGCTGGTTGATCTTGCCCGCAATGATTTGAGCCGAAACTGCCGGAACGTACAGATAGAATTTTATAAAGAACCACAATTCTACAGCCACGTCATTCATCTGGTAAGCCGGGTAAGCGGAGAAATGGAACAGGATAGTTCATCCATACAAACTTTCATAGAGACTTTTCCTGCAGGTACGCTGAGTGGTGCCCCAAAAGTGAAAGCTATGCAGCTTATCAGCCAATATGAACCACATAACCGGGGAATTTACGGTGGATGCATCGGATTTATCGGATTCAATGGAAACCTGAATCAGGCCATCACCATCCGTACCTTTGTCAGTAGAAACAACGAACTGTGGTTTCAGGCAGGGGGAGGTATTGTAGCAAAAAGTAATGAGGAGCAAGAACTGCAGGAGGTAAACAACAAGTTAGGAGCACTAAAAAGAGCCATTATCATGGCCGAGAAGATGTGATACATAATAAACCATGAGTTAGTTGTGACACCTGGCATTAGGAATGATTCGGAATACTGCCTGATTCCGGGAATAATATTGATAAATAGTATTTACAGACAATAGCGTTATAATACAAGATACAAAGCAATGAAAAAAATATTAAACCGCCTCTTCCGTCATGAAGAGCTTACTCAAGAAGAAGCTAAGAATCTGCTTCAGCAGGTTACTGAGGGATGCTACAATGAAACGCAACTGGCTGCCCTACTTACCGTCTATCAGATGCGCAGCATTCGTGTACCAGAACTTTTAGGATTCCGTGAAGCTTTACTCAATACCCGCATTCCTATTGATCTTTCCGCCTATCATCCCGTTGATATTGTAGGAACTGGAGGCGATGGGAAAAATACCTTTAATGTATCAACCTGTGCCTGTTTTGTGGTGGCTGGTGCCGGATATCGAGTAGCAAAGCATGGCAACTACGGGGCTACTTCTATCAGTGGAGCCAGTAATGTCATGGAGCAACATGGTGTAAAATTTACCAATCAATCCGATTTACTTCAAAGGTCTATGGAAGGCTGTGGCTTGGTGTATCTGCATGCGCCTTTGTTTTATCCGGCTTTGAAAAACGTGGCATCTATCCGAAAAAACCTGCAAGTCAGTTCTTTTTTCAACCTACTTGGACCACTGGTAAATCCCTGCCTACCTAGTTACCAATTATTAGGTGTAGCTGATTTGTCACAAATGCGACTCTATACTCAGATTTACCAACAGTTGAAAATCGGATTTGCCGTGGTCAACAATCTGGATGGATACGATGAAATTTCGCTGACAAGCTCCTTCAAAGTAATGACCGGGAAATATGAAAGTATTTACCAACCCTCTGACCTTGGTTTTTCTCTGATTAATCAAAAAGAACTTTACGGAGGTGATACCCCGGCAGAAGCCGCCCGTATCTTTGATTATGTACTTCAAAACCGTGCTACCCAAGCACAGACTGACTGCGTACTGATTAATGCCTCATTTGCCATCCAGACAATAGAACCACAGCTTTCTATCGAATCTTGTGTGGCTAAGGCGCGCGAATCGCTGGAAAGCGGAAAAGCTTATCAAACCTTCTGCAAATTTATTGAACTAAACAACTGAAAACATATGGAAGATATTTTACAGAAAATAGTTTTACAAAAAAGAAAAGAAGTAGCTTTGCTTAAAGCAAACTATCAGAATGAGCTGTTACATACCTTCTCTACGCTATCTCGCTCAACCATCAGTTTGAAGAATGCGCTGCTTCAATCTGCCAGCGGCATCATTGCTGAATTTAAAAGGAAGTCGCCGTCGAAAGGCTGGTTGAATGCTCATGCTGAACCACTCGCTGTAATTCCAGCTTATGAGCAGGCTGGTGCCACTGCTCTCTCCGTCTTAACAGACAGCATTTTCTTCGGTGGTCATCTGCAGGATATTCAAAAAGCCCGTCAAGTAACTCGGCTTCCAATATTACGCAAAGACTTTATTTTGGATGAAATACAACTTCTGGAAGCTCATGTTGCAGGTGCAGACGCTGTCTTGCTGATTGCCGCCTGCCTCCAACAGAAAGAATGCCGTGACCTTACCCGGAAAGCCCATGCATTGGGTTTGGAGGTTGTATTGGAAATCCATGAAGAAGTTGAGTTGGACTATCTGACATCAGATATCGATGTGGTAGGTGTTAACAACCGCCATCTGGGATCATTCCATACCGACGTATCACATTCGATGCGTTTGGCGGAAAAGTTACCTGCAAACATCGTAAAAATATCTGAAAGCGGCATCAGTCAACCGGAAACCGTCCGATTGCTTCGGGGAAAAGGATTCAATGGTTTCTTGATGGGAGAACATTTTATGAGGACCGACCTGCCTGGGGAAGCCCTGCATCATTTCATAAACCAGCTTTAATCACCATGATTGTTAAAGTATGTGGCATGCGCGAGCCTAATAATATCCGCGCGGTGGAGCAAAGCGGAGCCGATTGGATGGGATTCATCTTTTATAACCGTTCCTCACGCTATGTTGTCAAACCGCCTGCTTACCTGCCAAAACAGAACTGCCGGATTGGGGTGTTTGTTAACGCACCGTTGTCTGTCATTCAGACCCATGTAACGATGTATAAATTGGATAAAATACAGCTTCATGGAAATGAATCACCTGGTTTCTGCAAGGAAATTCGTAAGTTTGGACTTCCTGTCATCAAGAGTCTTCCGGTAATTCCAGTTAGCGAGTTGACCGATTGGACAGTTTATCAGGATGCTGCAGACTATCTGCTGTTTGACACCGCATGCAAAGGCTACGGAGGTTCGGGTAAATCTTTTGACTGGTCGCTGCTCGAACAATACAAAGGGGAACTTCCTTTTCTCTTAAGTGGTGGAATTCGTGCATCCCATTTATCCGAATTACAGCAATTCAGTCATCCCCGATGGGCAGGAATTGACCTGAACAGCGGATTTGAAACAGCACCGGGAATGAAAGATGCCCCCACACTACGTTTATTTATAAGCCAGTTTAAACAATTAAAATAATTTACAAATTTTATGAACCGCATTGATCAACTCTTTCAAAATAGAAAAGCGCTTGTGCTCTCCATCTATTTTTGTGCCGGACATCCACGGTTGGAAAATACACTTTCAACGCTTCGGGCTTTACAAGACCACCAGATAGATATGATAGAAATTGGCATTCCATTCAGTGATCCAATGGCTGATGGACCAGTTATCCAGCATGCTGCCACACAGGCTTTAAATAATGGTATGTCACTTCGGTATTTATTTCATCAGCTTGAAAATGCCCGTCCTGACATCCATATTCCATTAGTCTTGATGGGATACCTGAATCCCATCTTGCAATTTGGCTTTCAAGCTTTCTGCGAACAGTGCCAACGAGTAGGAATAGACGGAGTAATTATACCCGATCTTCCTTTTCAAGAGTATCTTCAACATTATAAGCCGGTAGCTGACCAGTACAAAGTGAAATTCATCATGCTTATCACTCCTGAGACGAGTGAAGCGCGTATCCGCCAAATTGACGAGCATACCGATGGCTTTATTTATATGGTATCGAGTGCTGCCATTACAGGATCTCAAAAAATATTTAACGAACAGAAGCAAGCCTATTTCAGACGTATAGAAGCCATGAAGCTGAAGAATCCCCTGCTAGTGGGATTTGGAATTTCTAACCGCCAGACATTGAAAGCAGCCAATGCGCATGCGGCTGGAGCTATTATTGGAAGTAAGTTTGTACAATTGTTAGAGGCATATCAGGGAAATGCCGATTTGGCAATAGAGCAGCTCAAAAGACTACTGGAGACAAATTAAATCTATCTAGCGCATTCCATTATTGGAGAGAAAGCGTGCTTTTAAACCGCAACCAAACTGGTTTTATTTGGTTGCGGTTTTTATTTCTCGCAGACAGTAGATATATGGTCTAAAATAAAAGAACAAAATATCAAACACAAATCGTCGTATTACGAATATAAATAATCATTTTGCTATACCTTTGCGGAAAAGAAAAGATAAAACAACATACTAATAGCAAATATTAATTCATTATGTCGCATAATATCCCTTTTACAAAGATGCATGGATTAGGAAATGATTATATTTATATTAATACGATAGATAATCCTATTTCCCATCCTGAAAAATATGCTGAATTATGGAGCCACCCCCATACCGGTATCGGCTCAGATGGATTAGTCTTGATTGGTAAAAGTGAGATTGCCGATTTTTCGATGCGCATCTTTAATGCAGATGGTTCTGAAGCCATGATGTGCGGTAATGCCAGCCGATGTATAGGGAAATATGTCTATGAACACGGGTTGACAGCAAAGAAAGAAATCACGCTGGAAACCCTTTCCGGGATAAAAAAAATTAGACTTTATCCTATCTGCGGATGTATCAATGAGGTGAGTGTAGATATGGGAGAACCTATTCTTCATTGCCCCGAACAAGTAATTACTCTTTCAGGAAGCATGCAAAACGAACCATTAACCGTCAGCGGATGTAATTTTCGTGGAACCTTTGTCAGTATGGGCAATCCACATTTGGTTATTTTTGTAAAAAGTATTAACAATATAGACTTAAATATATTCGGCCCTCTTTTAGAAAACCACCCATGGTTTCCGCAAAAAACCAATGTGGAGTTTGCCGAACAAATTAACCGGCAATCTATACGAATGCGTGTATGGGAACGGGGAAGTGGAATAACTCAAGCTTGCGGAACAGGAGCCTGTGCTACCGCTGTAGCGGCTCATTTGCTCAATCTGTGCGACAGAAGTATAAAGGTATATATGGATGGAGGCGCATTATCTATCGTATGGGAGTCCTCCGACAACCATGTGTATATGAAAGGCCCTGCGGTACAAGTATTTGAAGGGCAAATAGAAATAGAATCATAGAAAACAAGCTAACAAAGAGAAAAGATGTTACAAATTAATGAAAATTTCCTGAAACTTTCCAGCAATTATTTATTTGCTGACATTGCCAGAAAAGTTCAGTTGTTTCAAGCACATCACCCAGGGCAATCAGTTATCAGTCTAGGCATAGGTGATGTCACTCAGCCTCTTCCGCCAGCCTGCATTGAGGCGATGCAGAAAGCTGTAAGCGAGATGGGGAACAGAATTACGTTCCATGGATATGGTCCGGAACAAGGCTATGATTTTCTGCGGAAAGCTATTCTACAAAACGACTATGAGGCAAGAGGTGTGCAATTAGAACTCAATGAAATCTTTATCAGCGATGGGGCTAAAAGTGACTGTGGCAATTTGGGCGACATACTGGGTATTCAGAATACTGTAGCCATTACCGATCCTGTTTATCCCGTTTACATTGATTCCAATGTCATGAGTGGGCGAGCTGGAACATGGGAACACGGGCGTTGGAGCCAGATTACTTACCTGCCTTGCAATCAAGCTAACGGATTCATTCCTGCCCTTCCCAGTCAGCCGGTCGATCTCATCTACCTGTGCTATCCTAACAATCCCACAGGCACAGTCCTCGGTAAGGAAGCATTACAAAAATGGGTGGATTATGCATTGGCAAACCAGTCGCTCATTCTGTATGATGCTGCCTATGAAGCCTATATTCAGGATGCCAGCATTCCCCACTCTATTTACGAATTAGAGGGAGCCAAGCAATGTGCCATTGAGCTGCGTAGCTTTTCAAAGACAGCCGGATTTACAGGCGTTCGATGCGGTTACACCGTCGTTCCACAAGAACTGACCGTTGCTGTTCGCACCGGAGAAAAAGTCAAATTGAATACATTATGGAACCGACGCCAATGCACCAAATTCAATGGCACAAGTTACATCACTCAACGGGGAGCTGAAGCAATTTACTTGCCGGACGGAAAGCAGCAAGTAAAAGAAATAATAAATTATTACATGTCAAATGCCCAGGCAATGAAAGTCGCTCTATTGAATATGGGGTATAATGTAACAGGGGGAGAAAATGCACCCTATCTCTGGGTCAAGACGCCGGACAATCTTTCTTCATGGCAGTTTTTCGATTATTTGTTGAACCAAGCACATGTAATTGTCACTCCCGGGGTAGGTTTCGGACCCAGTGGCGAAGGCTACGTACGACTTACCGCATTCGGAAAACAAGAAGATTGCAGCATAGCCATCCAGCGAATCAGAGAAGTTAGCTAACTACCATATAGCAATCGAGCCTCTATAAAGTACCTATAACAGTTAAACATGAAACATCAACTATAAAATTCAAAGATTATGTCAAAATTAAGATTCAGAGTCGTGGAAAGAGCGTTTAAGAAAAAGGCAATTTCAGTAGACATTCCACAGGAACGCCCCAGTGAATACTTTGCCAAGTATGTATTTAACCGGGAAAAAATGTTCAAGTATCTGTCCAGTACTGTTTTTGAGAAAATGGTTAATGTAATAGATAATGGTGCACCATTGGAGCGTGAGGTTGCCGATGAGGTAGCTCAAGGCATGAAAAAATGGGCAGTAGAACTGGGAGTAACTCATTATACCCACTGGTTTCAGCCTCTTACTGAGGGTACTGCCGAGAAGCATGACTCTTTTCTGGAACACGACGGTAAAAAGGGAATGATGGAAGAGTTCAGCGGAAAGTTACTGGTACAGCAGGAACCTGATGCTTCTTCTTTTCCTAACGGTGGCATCCGAAACACATTCGAAGCGCGTGGGTACAGTGCTTGGGATCCTTCCTCTCCGGTATTTGTAGTAGATGATACCTTGTGTATTCCTACTATTTTTATCGCATACACCGGAGAATCGCTCGATTATAAAGCCCCCCTATTACGTGCACTGCATGCGGTGGACAAAGCAGCCACTGAAGTGTGTCACTACTTCAATCCGGAGGTTAAAAAGGTCGTTGCCTATTTGGGTTGGGAACAGGAATATTTTCTGGTAGACGAGGGCTTGTATGCTGCCCGTCCCGACTTGCTTCTTACCGGACGTACACTCATGGGACATGAATCTTCCAAGAACCAGCAATTGGAGGACCATTATTTCGGCGCCATTCCCAGCCGTGTTTCTGCCTTTATGAAAGACTTGGAAATCCAAGCTCTTCAGTTGGGTATTCCTGTGAAAACACGTCATAACGAAGTAGCTCCCAATCAGTTTGAACTGGCTCCCATTTTTGAGGAATGTAATTTGGCTGTTGACCATAACATGCTTATCATGTCGCTTATGCGTAAAGTGGCTCGCCTGCATGGTTTCCGTGTACTGCTCCATGAAAAACCTTTTAAAGGAGTGAACGGCAGCGGCAAGCACAACAACTGGTCGTTGGGTACCAATACGGGTATCTTGCTTCATTCACCGGGAAAGACCGCTAAAGATAATCTTCGATTCATCACCTTTATTGTAAACACACTGATGGCAGTCTACCGCTATAACGGACTACTGAAAGCTTCCATCATGAGTGCCACCAACGCTCATCGGTTGGGAGCAAATGAGGCTCCTCCTGCCATCATCTCTTCTTTCTTGGGAAAACAGCTCAGCAAAATATTAGACCATCTTGAAGAAAATGAAAATGACGATCTGATTACGGTGAGCGACAAGCAGGGACTCAAACTTGATATTCCTCAAATACCCGAACTGCTTATTGACAACACCGACCGTAACCGCACTTCTCCGTTTGCTTTTACAGGCAACCGCTTCGAGTTCCGTGCCGTAGGCTCGGAAGCAAACTGTGCCAGTGCCATGATTGCCCTCAATTCCGCCGTTGCTCATCAGTTGAACCAGTTCAAAACAGAGGTTAACGAACTCATCCTTTCAGGCGAAGAACCGATGAGAGCCATACTTACCATCGTACGCCGTTACATAAAAATATGTAAGCCCATCCGCTTCGATGGTAATGGATACAGTGAGGAATGGAAGGTTGAAGCTCAGCGCAGGGGACTGGATTGCGAAACCAGTTGTCCTCTTATTTTCGACAATTATCTGAAGCCTGATACCATTGCCATGTTCGAATCGACCGGAGTAATGAAACAGAAAGAGCTGGAAGCACGCAACGAAGTAAAATGGGAGACCTACACAAAGAAAATACAGATAGAGGCACGTGTCTTGGGCGATCTGGCCATGAACCACATCATTCCGGTGGCTACGGAATATCAGAGCAGACTGATAGACAATGTGCACAAGATGAACCAACTGTTTACGGCTGAAAAAGCAAGCCGGTTATCGAGTGAAAACATCAGGCTCATTGAAGAAATTGCCGAACGAACCATCTTTATTACCGAACATGTAAAAGAAATGGTAGAGAAACGGAAAGTAGCAAATAAGCTTACTGATGAACGGGAAAAAGCCATTGCCTATCACGATGACATTGCCCCCATGCTGGAAACGATCCGTTACCATATTGACAAACTGGAGCTGATAGTTGATAACGAAATGTGGACCTTGCCCAAATACCGGGAACTTCTTTTTATACGATAAGGATTTAGTTTGATTTTTCCGTGTCATCTCTAAATAAACCATGCCGAGATGACACGGATTTTATTTATGACAAATTACGCGGAGGAACTAAAAAAAACCGACATTGCAGCCTGTTTTTTGAAAACAGATATGTATTTTTGTATCATAATCTGACGATAAAAGTATGAATCATATTCAATTAGACGAAATGGATGAGAAAATCCTCCATATGCTGACAGAAAATGCCCGCATCCCCTTTTTGGAAGTAGCCCGGGCATGTGGCGTATCAGGCACAGCCATCCACCAGCGCGTACAGCGTCTTACCAACTTAGGCGTATTGCAAGGTACCGAATATAAAGTCAACCCCTCAAAAATAGGTTACGAAACCTGTGCCTACATTGGCTTATATCTGAAAGATGAGACTTCGCTGGATGTGGTGACAGAAGCACTGGCACAGATTCCAGAGGTGGTAGAGGGGCATTACACCAATGAAGACTATGATTTATTTATCAAAGTCTATGCCAGAAACAATGAGCATCTTCAGACCATCATTCGCAAAAAGCTCATGCCTTTAGGTGTATCACATTCCAGAGTCATTATCTCTTTCAGGCAGGTCTTGCAAAAACAAATTGCGATGCCGGCAGATATAGAGGAAGAAAAAATTGCACATTTCAAGGAAAAGAACTAATTTTATACGCAGGTAATCTCAAAACAAAACCTTTGGCTGTAGAAACAGAAGCTTTGTTTTTACAGCCAAAGGTTTTGTTTATAGAAACAGAAACTCTGTTTTGAGAATTGATGCAGGAAATTCCTGTTTTCTCTTGCTTATGATGAACTTTATAACACTAATAAAAATAAATACATATGTCTGCACATTATACCATGCGGGAAATGCCCGATATGAATGGCGAAGGAAAGACCCGCCTTTATCCGAAACTGATTATCTCTTCCTGTTGTGAAGAAAATGAACTTTGTGAACGAATCGCCGATAATTCCACCTTCTCTCCTGGTGAAATACAAGGCATTCTGATTTCTCTTTGCAAAGAGATGGCGCATGCCATGGCAAACGGGCAGTCGGTTCGCATTAATGGGTTAGGTGTGTTCACTCCTTCCCTCTCCCTGCGCGAAGGCAAAGAAGAAGAACAGGCTGATGACAACGGAACACACCGCAATGCGGTGAGTCTGGAAATAGGGAACGTAAACTTCCGTCCCGACAAAGAACTGGTATTGGAGACAAACCGCCACTGCCGTCTGGTCCGCTCCAAACAAAGCTTCCGCATTCGCCGTCCCGATACCACTCCCGAAGAGCGTCTTGCTCTCGCACTCCGCTATCTGGAAAAACACCCTACCCTTACCGTATCCGAATATGCCGAGCTCACCGGACTCAGCCGGACTGCAGCTTCAGATGAACTTCGCCGCTGGGGACACGAGACGGGTTCCGGCATCGGCATTCAAGGACGGGGATCGCACCGGATTTATGTGCTGGACAGACAGGAATAGATAAGCATGCATATATCCATTAAAACTGGCGGAATTCCATTTTTTATAGGGCATGATAACGCTTAATTGAAAATAATTCATTAGTTTTATATTTTAAAACTTTTCATAAATAATGAAGCAAAATGGATAAGATAGCTTTGAAAAATAAAATACGAGAACTCGAAGGGCTGACGAACGATGAAAAGACGGCTCTGCTGGAACTGCTCAACAAGCAAAAGAAATATGGTTTGGTATGGGAAGATAAACCTGAAGACGTAGAAGAACGGCTTCGGGACGAACTGCCTGTACTGAAAGAGGTAAAGGAACGCTTTATTTCATCCGAAGACCCGGAGGCTCCTAACCACGTCTTGATTGAAGGAGATAATTTGGAGGCTTTAACGGCGCTGACTTATACGCATGCCGGAAAGATTGATGTGATTTTTATTTCGATTGATGATAATGAGCAGGCGCAATTGAAGTTGTTGTGTGATTTACACCCGTATGAAGCAAATGCTCATTCGATATTGATAGATGATAACATCATGCTAAGCATGGCTGTATAACCTAATTGAATTAATTCAATAAAAGTGAAAACAATTTAATGAATGAATTATGGACAATATCAATAATAATAATACTTATAACCGCATCCATTTTGCCGTCATGGCAATAGAAAGCGGTGCCCGTAAACTGAACATTTCCGGAAAGGAAATGCACGACCGGTTAAAAAAACAAGGATTAATTCATCGCCGTCTGATTAATCGGTATGAAGACCTACATACGCAGAGCTTGGATTGGGTGGCAGAAGATATTTGTGAAACTCTTTTGAATTGGGAGGCTGAAAAATGATACGTTTGTTTCATGGTTCGTATATCGCAGTACCCACCCCTTTGGTCAAGTTGGGCAGGAAAAAAGTAGATTTCGGACAAGGGTTTTATCTGACCAAATTGAGAGAACAGGCTACATCGTGGGCCATTACTATTGCTGAACGAAAAGGTCGCTATGCTCAGCCCTTCTTAACTGTCTACAAGTTTGACGATACGGCTCTTTTGGATGCCGGATACCGCATCAAACGATTTGAGTCATATGATATGGAATGGCTGAATTATGTCATTGATTGCCGGAAAGGCGGAGTGATGCAGCAACAATACGATATCGTAGAAGGGGGTGTTGCCAATGATAAAGTCATTGATACGGTAGAAGATTATGAGAATGGTATCATTACCGCTGAGCAAGCCTTGGGACAATTGAAATACAAGAAAATCAATCATCAAATTTGCATCTTGAGCCAAGATGTTGCAGATAAGTATTTGTCTTTTGCTGCGGCTGAAAAAGTCATCGAGGAGAGAAGGGTATGAGAGATTCTGTGTTATGGCGCAAGCAGAGCCGCATTATTATAAAACTGGCGGAATTGTTACAGATTGATGCCGAAATGGCTCTCGATTTGTTTTACTCTACCCGCACCTATCAGTTATTGTCTGACCCGAAATATGGTTTGCAACTGATGAGCGATGACTATATCTTGGAAGATTTGATTCAGGAACTCAGAGAAAGATTCTGATTTTTCTTATATATAGAAGAGAGGAGTTTGAAGCACAGATTGATATGGTACAGAGGTGGGCTACCGCTCATCAGTCGGATATTACGCTACCCCAACCTTTGCAAGATTTTTATTTGCTCTCGCAATAAATGATAAAAACTTTCATTATATCAAGGGAATAACAGAACAACAATAAAAAGATTTGCATTTTTGCCAACTCCAGTTTGCAATATAACGAAGTATTCGTATATTTGCAACGCAGAAAGGAGAAGTAATGGAAGCGTTTTATAGAACCCATAGTTATTTAGTTGAACATACGAACGCGCCGGTACGCCGCGACTTGATGGACGAAATAGACTGGAACGCCCGTCTTATCGGTATTAAGGGTACACGAGGTGTAGGTAAGACCACTTTCCTCTTGCAATATGCACAAGAAAAGTTCGGGCTTGATCGTTCATGTCTGTTTGTCAACATGAATAACTTTTATTTTTCCCAGACCAGTCTGGTAGATTTTGCCGGAGAGTTTGTGAAGAGAGGTGGCAAAGTCCTCCTCATCGATCAGGTGTTCAAGTTGCCCGACTGGAGCCATGAAATCCGTATGTGTCACGACCGCTATCCGAGCCTGAAAATTGTATTCAGCGGCTCTTCTGTGATGCGTCTGAAAGATGAGAATCCCGAGCTAAACGGCATCGTGAAATCGTATAACCTCCGCGGATTTTCATTCCGCGAGTTTCTTAACTTACAGACAGGAAATCATTTTACCCCTTATACACTTGACGAAATCCTGACGAATCACGAGCATATCGCCAAAACCATCCTCCCCTACCTCAATCCGCTAAACTATTTGCAAGACTACATCCACCATGGATTTTATCCTTTTTTCCTTGAGAAAAGAAACTTCTCGGAAAACCTGCTGAAGACCATGAATATGATGATTGAGGTAGATATTCTGCTTATCAAACAAATTGAGCTGAAATATCTTTCAAAGATAAAAAAATTACTATATTTGTTGGCAGTTGACGGTCCGGTGGCTCCCAATGTAAGCCAGCTTGCCGCCGACATACAGACATCACGCGCCACGGTAATGAATTACATCAAATACCTTGCCGATGCCCGCCTGATTAATATGGTGTATCCTAAAGGAGAAGAGTTCCCGAAAAAACCGGCAAAAATCATGATGCACAATACGAATTTAATGTATAGCATTTATCCGGTGAAAGTAGAGGAACAGGATGTGTTGGAAACCTTCTTTGTCAACACCTTATGGAAAGACCATAAAATAAATAAAGGAGAAAAAGGAACCTCTTTCCTTGTTGACAACAATCTTCATTTCAGGATTTGTGTTGACGGAAGTAAGTTTAAGAGCAATCCGAATGTGTATTATGCCATGCACAAAATGGAACTGGGACACGGAAACCAGATTCCGCTATGGCTGTTTGGCTTTTTATATTAAGTGAGACTAACGATTTTATTACCTAATTATAATTAGTAATTGTATGACTAAACAAAAAAAATTCATCACATGTGATGGTAACCAGGCTGCAGCACATATTTCATATATGTTCTCAGAAGTTGCAGCTATCTACCCTATCACCCCGTCATCTACAATGGCTGAATATGTAGACGAATGGGCTGCCGCAGGTCGTAAAAACATCTTCGGCGAAACTGTTTTGGTTCAAGAAATGCAATCTGAAGGTGGTGCTGCCGGTGCGGTACACGGATCTCTTCAGGCTGGTGCATTGACAACTACTTATACTGCTTCTCAGGGATTGTTGCTGATGATCCCGAATATGTACAAGATTGCAGGTGAATTCTTGCCTTGCGTATTCCATGTATCAGCTCGTACACTGGCTTCTCACGCTTTGTGTATCTTCGGTGACCATCAGGACGTAATGTCTGCTCGTCAGACTGGTTTCGCTATGTTGTGCGAAGGTTCTGTACAGGAAGTTATGGACTTGGCTGGTGTAGCTCACTTGGCTACTATCAAGTCTCGCGTTCCGTTCATGAACTTCTTCGACGGTTTCCGTACTTCTCACGAAATCCAGAAAATTGAAATGCTGGAAAACGAAGACTTGGCTCCGCTGGTTGACCAGAAAGCTTTGGCTGAATTCCGCGAACGTGCATTGAACCCGAACAAACCGGTGGCACGCGGTATGGCTGAAAACCCTGACCACTTCTTCCAGCACAGAGAATCATGTAATCCGTATTACGATGCAGTTCCGGCTATCGTAGAAGAATACATGAACGAAATCAATAAGATCACCGGACGTAACTATGGCTTGTTCAACTACTATGGTGCTGAAGATGCAGAACGCGTAATCATCGCTATGGGTTCAGTAACTGAAGCTGCTCGCGAAGCTATCGATCACTTGGTGGCTAACGGTGAAAAAGTAGGTTTGGTTTCTGTACACTTGTACCGTCCGTTCTCTGCTAAACACTTCTTGGCAGCTGTTCCTAAGACTGCTAAGCGTATTGCTGTTCTTGACCGTACAAAAGAACCGGGTGCAACCGGCGAACCTTTGTTCCTCGATGTGAAAGAATGCTTCTACGGACAGGAAAATGCGCCTCTTATCGTAGGCGGACGTTACGGCTTGGGTTCTAAGGATACTACTCCGGCTCAGATTCTGGCTGTATATGAAAACTTGGCATTGGCTATGCCGAAAGATCACTTTACCATAGGTATCGTAGACGACGTTACCTTCACTTCTCTTCCTCAGAAAGAAGAAATCGCATTGGGCGGTGAAGGTATGTTCGAAGCTAAGTTCTTCGGTTTGGGAGCTGACGGTACAGTAGGTGCTAACAAGAACTCTGTAAAAATTATCGGTGACAATACCGACAAATATTGCCAGGCTTATTTTGCATACGACTCTAAGAAATCTGGTGGTTTCACTTGCTCTCACTTGCGCTTCGGTGACCATCCTATCCGTTCAACTTATTTGGTAAATACTCCGAACTTCGTAGCTTGCCACGTTCAGGCATACTTGCACATGTATGATGTAACTCGTGGTTTGCGTAAGAACGGTACTTTCTTGCTGAATACAATCTGGGAAGGCGAAGAGTTGGCTAAGAACTTGCCGAACAAGGTGAAGAAATACTTTGCTGAAAACAATATCTCTGTTTACTATATCAATGCTACCAAGATTGCTCAGGAAATTGGTTTGGGTAACCGTACCAATACCATCCTTCAGTCTGCATTCTTCCGTATCACAGGCGTTATCCCTGTAGATTTGGCTGTAGAACAGATGAAGAAGTTCATCGTGAAATCTTACGGTAAGAAGGGTGAAGATGTGGTTAACAAGAACTATGCTGCCGTTGACCGCGGTGGTGAATACAAACAGCTGGCTGTTGATGCTGCTTGGGCTAACCTTGAGGTAGAAGCTGCTGCTGCTAATAACGATCCTGCATTCATCAACGAAGTAGTTCGTCCAATCAATGCACAGGATGGTGACTTGTTGCCGGTATCTGCATTCAAGGGTATCGAAGACGGTACTTGGTATCAGGGTACAGCTAAATACGAAAAACGTGGTGTAGCTGCATTCGTTCCTGAATGGAATCCTGAAACTTGTATCCAGTGTAACAAGTGTGCTTATGTTTGTCCTCACGCTTCAATCCGCCCGTTCGTATTGGATGCTAACGAACAAGCTGGTGCAAACTTCACTACACTGAAGGCTGTTGGTAAACAGTTCGACGGTATGACATTCCGTGTTCA